>Ga0102590_1000696_pt1 | contig 65238 bp, 59 predicted proteins | sample AraplaMF_Col_mMF_FD_76859 | JGI IMG/M metagenome (GOLD analysis project Ga0102590, IMG submission 76859) | Arabidopsis root microbial communities from the University of North Carolina, USA - plate scrape MF_Col_mMF | ecosystem: Host-associated > Plants > Roots > Endosphere | place: USA...
GGACGGTCCCGGTTGTTGCCGGCGCGGCCGCGGCCTGCGTCTCGGTCGGCTTCGGTGCGGGCGCGGCGGCCTGCTGCACCGGAGCCGGCGCTGGCTTGGCGGCGATCGGACTGGCCTTCGGCATCGGCACCGTTCGGCTCGCCACCTGCGCGGCCGGCTTTGGCGGCCGCGGCGCGGCCTGGACGTGGGCTGGAGCCTGGGCCGGACCCTGGATTGCAGCCTGGGCTGGCGCATGGGGCTGCGGCAGCGAAGCTGCCGACGGGCTGCCGAGGGCGCTCTGGTCTTCGTAGAAATTGTCGCCCGTCCGGTAGGGCATGAAACGGATGATCCGGCCGTTGCGCGCGTCGATCACCAGCCGGCCGTCCTCGCCGCCCCGGTCGATCGCCGAGATCGTGTAGACGAAGCCGCGCAGCCGCGGGATGCCGAGCGGCGAGAAGCCGTTGTCGCGCAGCACGGAATAGACTTCGGTCGACGGCAGCAGGCCGGGACCGGGCGCGTAGCCGTATTGCGGCCCGGGGACGTAGTCCGGGCCGGGTGCGTATCGCGGCCCCCGAACCATGGGTGGCGCCACCGCCGCGTCGAAATCCGATGCCGCCACGTAGGGCGAACGTTCATGGGGCCCGGGCACCTGCGCCTGCGCGCCGCCCGCCAAAAGGACCAGTCCCGCCGCTAAAGATCCCGTGAACAACTTCATTATCGAAAGCTCCTGTAAGCCCCGCAGCCGCCGGGCCCGGGCGGGAGCATTCGCTCGCTCGCCTGTCGGCCCGCGGCGAATTTCGTTAGGAATTCCGGCGGTCCTTGGGCCAGATCGGGGCACGCTGCTGCCGCAAAGCCTTGCCTGCCAGCTTTTCCCCCGCCCGCGAGGCCCGAATCCGCATGCGGGCGAGGACTTTCACGCGCTTGTGTGATAGAGAAAAATTTGGCATGGTCGAGGTTAGGACAGTATCACTGTCTCAATTGCGGAGCTATCCCGGCACAGGGATTGCAACGAAACCGTGGCGCCACGAGCTCCAGGGCAGTGCAGGCAAGGCCGTTCCTCAGGGACGTTGAACGGGAAAGCCTGAATTTAAGAAATTGCGGCTCGCGGCGGACGAGCGGTGGCCCGGTGGGTGCCGCAAGCGTCCAAGGTGCGCCGACGATGCGGTGAGGCCCTTAGCCTTTTTGAGAGGAATGCAATGAGCGGGTCGGAATTCGAGCGCGAACACATCGTGGCAGAAACACTGTCGGCGACCGCGGCTTCGAAACCGGCCGACACTTTGTTTGAGGATTCTCGGCGCGAGCACGATTGGCGTCCGCCGGCCGAGGGCATGTACGACCTCAGCCTGGAGAAGGATTCCTGCGGCGTCGGCTTCATCGCCAACATCAAGGGCAAGAAGTCGCATCAGATCGTCTCCGACGCGCTCAGCATTCTCTGCAATCTCGAGCATCGCGGCGCGGTCGGCGCCGACCCGCGCGCCGGCGACGGCGCCGGCATTCTGGTGCAGATCCCGCACGCCTTCTTCGCGCGCAAGGCCGCCGAGATCGGCTTCCAGCTGCCGGAGCCCGGCCACTACGCGATCGGCGCGCTGTTCATGCCGAAGGAGACGGCGTGGCGGAAGGTGATCCAGAGCATCATCGCCGACCAGATCAAGGAAGAGGGCCTGGTGCTGCTCGGCTGGCGCGACGTGCCGTCCGACAACGCCTCGCTCGGCGTCACCGTCAAGCCGACCGAGCCCTACCACATGCAGGTGTTCATCGGCCGCAACGGCACGGCCAAGACCGAGGAAGAGTTCGAGCGCCGGCTCTACATCCTGCGCAAGTCGATCTCGCAGGCGATCTATCAGCGCCGCGACCGCGGCATGGCCGGCTATTACCCGGTCTCGCTGTCGTGCCGCACCGTGATCTACAAGGGCATGTTCCTCGCCGACCAGCTCGGCAAGTACTATCCCGACCTGCACGAGGCGGATTTCGATAGCGCGCTGGCGCTGGTGCATCAGCGCTTCTCGACCAACACCTTCCCGACCTGGTCGCTGGCGCATCCCTACCGGATGATCGCGCATAACGGCGAGATCAACACGCTGCGCGGCAACGTCAACTGGATGGCGGCGCGCCAGGCGTCCGTGCATTCGGAGCTCTACGGCAAGGACATCAGCCGCCTGTGGCCGATCTCCTATGAGGGCCAGAGCGACACCGCCTGCTTCGACAACGCGCTCGAGTTCCTGGTGCAGGGCGGCTACTCGCTGCCGCACGCGGTCATGATGATGATTCCGGAAGCGTGGGCCGGCAATCCCCTGATGGATGAGCAGCGCCGCGCCTTCTACGAATACCATGCCGCGCTGATGGAGCCGTGGGACGGCCCCGCCGCGATCGCCTTCACCGACGGCCGCCAGATCGGCGCCACGCTGGACCGCAACGGCTTGCGCCCGGCGCGCTATCTCGTCACCAAGGACGACCGCATCGTGATGGCGTCCGAAATGGGCGTGCTCAAGATCCCCGAGGACCAGATCGTCACCAAGTGGCGGCTGCAGCCCGGCAAGATGCTGCTGGTCGACCTCGAACAGGGACGGCTGATCCCGGACGACGAGATCAAGGCCGATCTGGCCAAGAGCCACCCCTACAGCGACTGGCTGCACCGCACCCAGCTGGTGCTGGAAGAATTGCCTGATGCGCCGACCAAGGGCGTGCGCTCGAACCTGCCGCTGCTCGACCGGCAGCAGGCGTTCGGCTATTCGCAGGAAGACATCACCATCCTGATGACGCCGATGGCGGCGACCGGCGAGGAAGCCGCGGGATCGATGGGTAACGACACGCCGATCTCGGCGCTGTCGGACCGGCCGAAGGCGCTGTTCACCTACTTCAAGCAGAATTTTGCGCAGGTCACCAACCCGCCGATCGATCCGATCCGCGAGGAGCTGGTGATGAGCCTCGTCTCGATCATCGGGCCGCGGCCGAACCTGTTCGACCTGCAGGGCATGGCCTCGACCAAGCGGCTCGAAGTGCGCCAGCCGATCCTGACCGATGCGGACCTCGAAAAGATCCGCTCGATCTCGGAAGTGGCCGACACCCATTTCAAGTCGCGCACGCTCGACACCACCTTCCACGCCGGCTTCGGCGCGGCGGGGATGGAGCAGGTGCTCGACGAACTCTGCGCGCGCGCCGAAGGCGCGGTGCGCGAAGGCGTCAACATCATCATCCTGTCCGACCGCATGGCCGGCACCGACCGGATTCCGATCCCCTCGCTGCTCGCCTGCGCCGCCGTGCATCATCACCTGATCCGCACCGGCCTGCGCACCTCGGTCGGCATCGTCGTCGAATCCGGCGAGCCGCGCGAAGTGCATCATTTCGCCTGTCTGGCCGGCTACGGCGCCGAGGCGATCAATCCCTACCTCGCGTTCGAGACCATCATCGCGATGAAGGACCGCCTGCCGGGCTCGCTCGATGACTATGAGATCGTCAAGCGCTACATCAAGTCGATCGGCAAGGGCCTGCTCAAGGTGATGTCCAAGATGGGCATCTCGACCTACCAGTCCTATTGCGGCGCGCAGATCTTTGACGCCGTCGGGCTGAAGGCCGATTTCGTCGCCAAATATTTTGCCGGCACCCACACCCGCATCGAGGGCGTCGGCCTGGCCGAAATCGCCGAGGAAACCGCGCGCCGTCATTCGGACGCGTTCGGCGATGCGCAGGTCTACAAGACCGCGCTCGATGTCGGCGGCGAATACGCCTACCGCACCCGCGGCGAGGACCACGCCTGGACGGCAGAATCCGTCTCCACCCTGCAGCACGCCGTGCGCGGCAACTCGCAGGAGCGCTACCGCGCGTTCGCAAAGATCCTCAACGAGCAGTCCGAGCGGCTCTTGACGCTGCGCGGCCTGTTCCGGGTCAAGACCGCCGAGGACGAGAAGCGCAAGCCGGTGAAGCTCGACCAGGTCGAGCCTGCATCCGAAATCGTCAAGCGTTTCGCCACCGGCGCCATGTCGTTCGGCTCGATCTCGCGCGAGGCGCACACCACGCTGGCGATCGCCATGAACCGGATCGGTGGCAAGTCGAACACCGGCGAAGGCGGCGAAGAGGCCGATCGCTTCAAGCCGATGGCGAACGGCGATTCGATGCGCTCGGCGATCAAGCAGGTCGCCTCGGGCCGTTTCGGCGTGACGACGGAATACCTCGTCAACTCCGACATGATGCAGATCAAGATGGCGCAGGGTGCCAAGCCCGGCGAAGGCGGCCAGTTGCCCGGCCACAAGGTCGACGCGACCATCGCCCGCGTGCGGCATTCGACGCCCGGCGTCGGCCTGATCTCGCCGCCGCCGCATCACGACATCTATTCGATCGAGGATCTGGCGCAGCTGATCTACGACCTCAAGAACGTCAATCCGGACGGTCAGGTCTCGGTCAAGCTGGTCTCCGAAATCGGCGTCGGCACGGTGGCCGCGGGCGTTGCCAAGGCGCGCGCCGACCATGTCACCATCGCGGGCTTCGAGGGCGGCACCGGCGCCTCCCCCCTCACCTCGATCAAGCATGCCGGCAGCCCTTGGGAAATCGGCCTTGCCGAAACCCACCAGACGCTGGTGCGCGAGCGGCTGCGCAGCCGCATCGTGGTGCAGGTCGACGGCGGCTTCCGCACCGGACGTGACGTCGTGATCGGCGCGCTGCTCGGCGCCGACGAATTCGGCTTCGCCACCGCGCCTTTGATCGCAGCCGGCTGCATCATGATGCGCAAGTGCCATCTCAATACCTGCCCGGTCGGCGTCGCGACCCAGGATCCGGTGCTGCGCAAGCGCTTCACCGGCCAGCCCGAGCACGTCATCAACTACTTCTTCTTCGTCGCCGAGGAAGTCCGCGAGATCATGGCGCAGCTCGGCTACAAGAAGTTCGACGAGATGGTCGGCCAGACCCAGATGCTCGACCAGTCCAAGCTGGTCGCGCACTGGAAGGCCAAGGGCCTCGATTTCTCAAAACTGTTCGTGCGGCAGAAGGAAGAGAAGGGCCAGAAGATCTACCACGCCGAGGCGCAGAACCATCATCTGGAGAAGGTGCTGGATCGCCGCCTGATCGAGAAGGCGCAGGCTGCGCTCGATCGCGGCGCACCGGTCAAGATCGAGGAAGAGATCAACAACACCGACCGCTCGGCGGGCGCGATGCTCTCCGGCGCGGTCGCCAGGATCTACGGCCATGCCGGACTGCCGCATGACACCATTCAGGTCAGCCTGAAGGGCACCGCGGGCCAGGCGTTCGGCGCGTGGCTTGCCACCGGTGTCACCTTCGAGCTCGAGGGCGAAGGCAACGACTATGTCGGCAAGGGCCTGTCGGGCGGCCGCATCATCGTCAAGCCGCCGAGGAATTCCGGCATCGTGCCGGAGGAGTCGATCATCGTCGGCAACACCGTGATGTACGGCGCGATCGAGGGCGAATGCTATTTCCGCGGCATCGCCGGCGAGCGCTTTGCGGTGCGTAACTCCGGTGCGATCGCGGTCGTCGAAGGCGCCGGCGATCATTGCTGCGAATACATGACCGGCGGCATCGTCGTGGTGCTCGGCAAGACCGGGCGCAACTTCGCGGCCGGCATGTCTGGCGGCATCGCCTACGTGCTGGACGAGGCCGGCGACTTCGCCAGGCTGTGCAACATGGCGATGGTGGAGCTCGAGCCGGTGCTCTCGGAAGAGCTGATCAACGCCAACACCTACCACCACTCCGGCGATCTCGAAGCGCATGGCCGGGTCGACGTGTTCCAGAACCTGCTCTCGTCCGACGTCGAGCGGCTGCACGTCCTGATCACGCGCCACGCCAAGCTGACCGGCTCGAAGAAGGCCGCCGAGATCCTCGCGAACTGGAAGGCCTGGCTGCCGAAATTCCGCAAAGTGATGCCGGTGGAATACCGCCGCGCGCTGAAGGAAATGAAGGCCAATGCCGACGCCGAGCCAAAAATCGCGATCGGGGCTTAATTACAACAAGCCCGTCATTGCGAGCGCAGCGAAGCAATCCATCGCGCCACAAGCCGAACCATGGATTGCTTCGTCGCCAGCGCTCCTCGCAACGACGGAGGCAGGACGAAACAAACGAACGCAAGATGCAGGGGCATCAGGTTTAATGGGCAAGATCACTGGTTTTCTCGAGATCGACCGGCACGACCGCAAGTACACGCCGGTCGAGGAGCGGCTGAAGCACTATCGCGAATTCGTCATTCCGCTGAGCGAGAAGGACACCCGCGACCAGGCCGCGCGCTGCATGAATTGCGGCATCCCGTATTGCCACGGCACCGGCTCGGTGACGCCGGGAACGCCGGGCTGCCCGGTCAACAACCAGATCCCCGATTTCAACGACCTCGTCTATCAGGGTAACTGGGAAGAGGCCTCGCGCAACCTGCACTCGACCAACAACTTTCCGGAATTCACCGGCCGCATCTGCCCGGCGCCGTGCGAGGCATCCTGCACGCTCAACATCGACGACAACCCGGTCACCATCAAGACCATCGAATGCGCCATCGTCGACCGCGCCTGGGACAATGGCTGGCTGAAGCCCGAGATCCCGGCGGCCAGGACCGGCAAGAAGGTCGCGATCGTCGGCTCCGGCCCCGCCGGCCTTGCCGCCGCGCAGCAGCTCGCGCGCGCCGGCCATGACGTCCATGTCTACGAGAAATTCGCCAAGGCGGGCGGCCTGCTGCGCTACGGCATCCCCGACTTCAAGATGGAAAAGCACGTCATCGACCGCCGCGTGGCGCAGATGGAAGCCGAGGGCGTGACGTTCCATTACGGCGTCCATATCGGCGGCACCGCGCCGGGCGCGATCGATCCGCGCGAACTGCTCAACCAGTATGACGCGGTGGCATTGACCGGCGGCGCCGAGGCCGGCCGCGATCTGCCGATCCCGGGCCGCGAGCTCGACGGCATCCATTTTGCGATGGACTTCCTGCCCCAGCAAAACCGCCGCGTCTCCTCCGAGCCGCTCGGCGCCGCCCCGGAGATTCTCGCCGGCGGCAAGCATGTCGTGGTGATCGGCGGCGGCGACACCGGTTCGGACTGCATCGGCACCTCGTTCCGCCAAGGGGCGAAGTCGGTGACCCAGCTCGAAATCATGCCGGCCCCGCCCGAGCATGAAAACAAGGGCATCACCTGGCCGAACTGGCCCTTGAAGATGCGGACCTCGTCGAGCCAGGCTGAAGGCGCGCAGCGCGAATTCGCGGTGCTGACGCAGAAATTCTCCGGCGTCGACGGCAAGGTGCAAAAGCTGCATTGCGTCAAGGTCGACGACAAGTTCAAGCCGCTGCCGGGGACCGAGTTCGAGCTCGACGCGCAGCTCGTGCTGCTCGCGATGGGTTTTGTGCATCCCGTGCACGAGGGCATGCTGAAGACGCTCGGCGTCGACCTCGACCAGCGCGGCAACGTCCGCGCCAACACCCACGACTACCAGACCTCGCTGCCGAACGTATTTTCGGCCGGCGACATGCGCCGCGGCCAGTCGCTGGTGGTCTGGGCGATCCGCGAAGGACGCCTCTGTGCACGCGCGATCGATCAGTATCTGATGGGGTCGACGACGCTGCCGCGGTAGCTTGCCTGAGCACGAGCGGTCTTGTCATTCAAGACCGCTGCCCTTTGAGATCGCTTCAAGGTACGATTGTGGTTCACGCTTGATTCTACGGTGTAGATTCTGGTGAGGCCCACGAATGACCCAAACGCCACCAAGACCTAGTTTTTATCGTTATCTGCATACCGAACAAGAATCCCTGGACAGTCATATTCATGACCAGATCCGAATTCGTTTAGATGAGCGACGAGCAACTCTCCTCGATGAACGCAACGTTCATCGTTATCGCCACGGCGATCGTTGGGCCACTGAAGCATCTGATGACGCACCCTCCATGATGCATAAGATGGCTGCCGAGTCGATCATCCACACAATAGACGTCATCAACCACGACACAGCTATTATCGAGCGTTACATTGAGAGCATGGTGGAGCAACTCTTTGCCGACCTGATGCAACATCTCTATCAAACAGTTGGCGAAGCTGCTGAGTCGTACGGAAACACAATTACACGAAACGAGCATAAGGGCGATATTCCCGTCGGCTTTCTAACTATGCTCCAAAAGATAGAATTCGGGGTAAATCGATACGGAAGTGCTCAGCGACCATCGATCCATATGGCCCCCGGACAAGGAACCAAGTTTATCAAGGCTCTCCAAGCCCAGCCGAATGATTATCATCTCAAGGTTGAAACAACATCGCTTGAGAAGGAGAAGAGAGCCGTAGCACGAGAAGCAGCGCGCATTTCCCGCTTTCGGTGGGAATAGAATAGATGCGAATTTTACTCGCAGTTGGATGTGACGATTATCAGAGAGCTTCAAAGCTAAGCGGAGCCGTCAAAGACGCGAGATCCGTATTCTCCGCGCTTGTCGGAGATCAAGAGCACCAGTATAGCCCGAACAGTCTAGGATGCTGACATCTCCAACTGCTGAGGACCTGCGTACATCACTTGCAGAGATTCTTTACAACAATACAAACATAACGGTATTCACCCTGTACTTCGCTGGGCATGCCGTCGTATTCGACGAAACGCTGTACCTCGCACCGATTGATATGCTCACCGACCGCATCCCGGCCACAGCGATCGGCTTTCCCGACATCCTACGAACAACTGCAGGAGCTCGGCCAAAACAGGCCAATTTCATTATCGATGCATGCAATTCTGCGGGCCTTGGTTTTGATATCGGATCAATTTTGAAGCGCACCATCGTCGGGAATTCCGATACCATGGGCATATCATTTATGGCATCCGCTGCAGCCGAAGAGGCGGCTGAGGAAACCATCGAAGGCGGCCGATTTACTATCGAGTTTACGAGAATCCTGCGTGGCGATGCGTTCGTCCAACAAGCTAGGCCATTTCTAAGCCTGGCGGAGATCGCGCAACAAATCCAGGCGCAGGGAACGATCGAGAACCAAACGATCTCATATTGGACTCTAAACCTTCAGGGTCCGAACCTGTTTGCCAAGAATCCGCATTTCTTTGGCTCCGCACAAACGACCGACAGAATAGTCGCGCAGCTTCAGAGACAAACCATCGGCACAGGCGTTCATGTCGCAGAATTCAAGTCCGCGCTGGCAAAGATCTCGGGTGGCGTGAACGAAAGGGCACTCTCAAGAACTCTCGAGGGCGTATTTTCGAAGATTGAACCCGATCAACGTACTTCACTTATCTACGGTCTCGCAGAAGGATTGGCTGTCGAACTGTCTGAGGCCAACGATAGGTTTCTGGAAAGCCGTGTGTATAATGTACTATGCGGACAGCTCTTGGGACTCTGCCCAACAAATGCACGAACGACGGCCATCAATGAAATAATCGAATGGCACACAAGCGCCAGCCGCAGGGCGCTTGCGCAACTTCAAGAAGCTATGGCCATCGATCGAAACGCGCTAGTGCTGGATTCTCTTTCGGACCTGTACGAATTACCCGTCCGCCTTTCCGACATATTGGGGCAGTGCGCGCTATTCTTCTTTAGCCAAAGCAAGTTTTCTCAGAGCGATTCGAAATTAGTTTCGGATGTAGTGCAAAAAATACTCTCTCGCTACGGCAATTCCATTTTGGCGTTGACCGACGATCAAGCGACCGGATTTCTGCTTTTCCTTGAAATGTGCCGCCGCAAAGGCTGGACTGAATATAGTGAAGAGGTGATTGGCCGCCTGTATCATGACATGCATGAAAACTATGCGAGATGCGGCGCCTACTCGCTCGGGGTGGAACAGCGCCTTTCATTGTTGACGGAGCGATATCAACACTCATTCTCGATCACGAAAGACCTTTACAACTTTCCTTCAGACCTATCTACGGTCATCCTGAGCTTCTGCGCGCTTGCCAAGTTGGACGAAGCTGTAGATCGGAGTCTGATCAATATCGACCACACATCGATAAACTATTTCATTCCAGATAGTTTTGAGCGATTTGGTTTGAATGAGGGTCTCGTTGGAGCAAACTACACCATTACCCTCGGTCGCGATTTTTGGCGATGTATCGATCTGCGTCGAATATTGCAGAACGACATTCTCCCGAGGCTAAATGCATCAAGTTCGAATTTGAGCTGGCAGGACACCTTCTGCTCTGTAGCATCCGCGTTGGCGCTGAGAGATCGTTTGCCTTGGCACATCGTTAATTAGGTATGCTAGCGAAATATCTTTTGAGGCAAAAGAGCAGCATTGGCGGTGGCGGAGCACTCTAATGCTGCAGCCTGACCCCCAGCATCATCACCGTCGACGCCGAACTATTCCCCGGAATATTCGAATCCAGCCAGTCGCGCCGCAGCGTGCCGCGGAGCCAGACGTTGCGACTCATCTTGTAGATGGCTTCGCCCGACACCGTGTAGATCTTGTCGCGCCGCGGATTGCCCTGGTAGTCGAGCGTGCCCCAGGTGAACTTGCCGATCGTGGTCAGCCAGCGGCGGAAGTCGTGGTCGACTTCGACCGTATAGATGTGCGTGAGCACGCCCGAGGTGCCCGGCAGCGTGGTCTCCGTGATCGTGGTGTCGGAGTAGAACTTTGCCGTGGTCAGCGGCGTGGCGGTCCACACCAGCGAGGACGAGACGAGCAGGCCTTCCAGGCGGTTGAGCCTCGGATCGACATAGTCGCGCATGGCGTAGCCGACGGCGATTTCGCCGGTCAGTAGCCGCGAGAATTCGAAGCTGGTGCCGCCCTTGGCGTAGCCGCCCGCGGAATCGCGCGCAAAGCCGGCGCGGTCGAGCCTGACGTCATGCACGCGGCTGTCGCCCTGCACTTCCACGAACGGCTTGAGGCCGGGCCGCAGATCGTAGCTGACGCGGCCGACGCCGCCATACTGGTTGAAGTTGCGGTCGTCGTTGGTGCTCGAGGTACCGTCGGTGAGCTTTGAATCGGTGTAGTCGGTGCGGTCGACGGTGGCGCCGGCGGACACCTGCAGCCGGTTGAAGCTCTGGTCGACGCCGATGGTGGTGCCCACCGTGGTGTAGATCGGATACCTGGCCATGCCCGCCTGCACGTTCGGGCTGCCGGGATTGTCGGTCGAGAGGAACAGGCGCCCCTGCGCGGTCAGCCGCGTATCGCGGCTGACGTCGAGGCGGCCGTCGACATGCCCGATGAAGCTCGGCCGGTCGATATCGAGCGGCGCCGACAGCGGCGTGCCGTCGGCGTTCGGCGTCAGGTTGCTGGTGTAGCCGGTGAAGGAGCCGCGGAGGTCGGCGACCAGCGCGTGGCGTTCCCAGTCGGAGATCGCCAGAAATTCCGGCGCGACCACGTAGAACGGCCTGCCCTGCTCCGTGGCCAGGCGGCCGGGATTGGTGTCGTAGCCGGCGGAGAGTTCGACCGCAGATTTGATCAGAAAGCTGCCGGCGTAGTCGCCGACCGCGCCGAACGGATCGTCGTCGACCTTGAGGCGCTTGCGCGGCGGCTGTCCCACGATCGTGCCCGCCATCGCCGGCGGGATCGGCGTCTTGTACGCGGACTCTGACGGCGGAATCGAGAGCCGCAGCGGCGTATTCGCTGCGATCGCCGGCCGTGGCGGGCTGCCGGGCCCGATCGGCGGCTTCGGCCTGGGCTGCGCCGGATAATATTTCGGCTGCTTGCGCCTGCGGTTGAGCGAGTCGTAGCCGGTGTCGGCGGCGCCACTGGCGGCCGGCAGGCCGTATTTCGGGATCGGCCCGGTGCGCGGCGGCGCGGGCCGCTCGTTCTCGGGGAGCTTTGGGCTGGTGAGCGGATCGTTCACTTCGGCCGCGGTCCGGCGCAGCGGCGAGTCCGATGGCGCCGTCTGGCTGGCGCGGCGCGAACTGAACAGGTCCGGCGTGACCATCTGCGCCTGCGCCGCGGTTCCCGCTAGCGAAATCAGCGCAAGGCACGGCAAGGCTGCGCGAAGGATGCGCGCGCGGCCGTTCCAGCCCATTGCTGGCCTCGCCATCACGATAAATATACTCCAACCAAAACAGGCACTTAGCTGGCACGCTCCGAGCGCCCGGCGGAACATGTCGTTAATGGAGTTAAAACAATTATGGTTAATGAGCCGTTGAGGGCGTGCCCGCGCGTCGCATCGCAGCAACGGCCATGCTATGGACGGCTTTGGCGCGTAGCGCCCTTCTCCCTGGAACAGACATGGCCAATCCGTATCCGCTGATGACCGATTCATCCGGCACCGACCAAGCTGACTCCGCCGTGCAGTCGGCGCTGCGCACGCTCGACGCCGAGGGCAGCGGCATCGCCGCGCTGACGGCGGCGCTGCAATCCGACCTCCGTGCGCCCTTCACCGCCGCCGCCGACCTGATCCGCAACGCCAAGGGACGGCTGATCGTCACCGGGCTCGGCAAATCAGGCCATATCGGCCGCAAGATCGCCGCGACCTTTGCCTCCACCGGCACGCCGGCGTTCTTCGTCCATGCCGCCGAGGCCAGCCACGGCGACCTCGGCATGATCACGGCCGAGGACGTCATCCTGGCGCTGTCCTGGTCCGGCGAGCAGCCGGAGATGAAGAACCTGATCAGCTACGCCGCGCGGTTCCGGATTGCGGTGATCGCGATGACGTCGGAGCGGGAATCCTCGCTCAGCAAGGCGGCCGATGTCGCGCTGACGCTGCCGAAGGCGCGCGAGGCCTGCCCGCACAATCTTGCGCCCACCACCTCCTCGCTGATGATGCTGGCGCTCGGCGATGCGCTGGCGATCGCGCTGCTGGAAGGCCGCGGCTTCACCCAAACCGATTTCAGCGTGCTGCATCCGGGCGGCAAGCTCGGCGCGATGCTGAAATATACCCGCGATCTCATGCACGCCGGCGAGGCGGTGCCGCTGAAGCCGCTCGGCACCAAAATGTCCGACGCGCTGGTCGAGATGACGTCGAAGGGCTTTGGCTGCGTCGGCATCGTCGATAGAAGTGGACATATTGTCGGCATCGTCACCGACGGCGATCTGCGCCGCCATATGGATATGGGCCCCGGCCTGATGGCGGCGACCGTCGACGAGGTGATGACGAAAAATCCGAAGACGATCGACCGCGACGTGCTGGCCGGCGAGGCGCTGGAGATCCTCAACTCCTCGAAGATCACGACGCTGATCGTCACCGACGCCGGCAAGCCGGTCGGCATCGTGCACCTGCACGACTTTTTGCGCGCGGGCGTGGCGTAGGCTGACGCCTGAACTCTCCACGTCATTGCGAGGAGCGAAGCGACGAAGCAATCCATCTATGCGTTATGCCGCGCGATGGATTGCTTCGCTTCGCTCGCAATGACGGGGCTAGGTCTGTGCCGGAAATCTTGCCGCCTTCGCCTCCAGCGGCAGCGCCAGTCCGTTCGCGAGATACGACACGGTGCGATAGAATCCGCACAGCAGGATGATCTCGAATATCTGCGCCTCGTCATAATGCGCCGAGAGGCCGGCGAACTCGGCATCGCTGAGCGTGGCGCGCTCGTGCAGCGCGTCGACGGCGGCGATCAGCGCCTGCTCGGCCGGTGACCAGCATCCCGCATCGGCCGCGCCTGTGACGGTGGCGCCGACCTGTTCTTCCGTCAGATGCGCGGCCTCGGCGAACGTTGCGACATGCACGCCCCATTCATATTCGCAGCCCGTTCGCGCGCAGGTGCGGTCGATGACGATCTCTCGGGCGCGCAGGGACAGCGGCCCGCGGTCGAGCAGGCTGCCAGCGCGGAATTTCTCCCAGGCGCGGGCGTTGCCCGCCATGACGCGGAACAGCATCAGCGGCGGCGCGCCGCGCATGATGCGGTCGAACTGCGCGGCAATATCAGGTGCATAAGGCGGCTCGAGCGGCGCAATGCGCGGTAAACTCTGTGACACGGCCATCTCCTGTGCTACAAATAACGTAGCAGTACGCTACATTATTTGTAGCGACACGCAAGAGGGTCTCCGATGCCGAAACCGGCCGCCACCGCCACCAAACGCGCCGTTCGCGGCTCCCGGACCGGCCGCCCGATCATGGCGCTGCTCGACCTGCTCGGCCGCCGCTGGACCTTGCGCATCGTCTGGGAGCTGCGCGAGGAGCCCCTGACCTCGCGCGCGCTCCGCACCGCCTGCGACGACGCCTCGCCGACCGTGATGCAGGCCCGCCTCTCCGAGCTGCGCGAGGCTGGCCTCGTCGAGCTGCTTTCCGGTGACGGCTACCGCCTGACGCCGCTTGGCCGGGAGCTGATGGAAAGCTTCCTGCCGCTGCATCATTTCGCGGAGCGCTGGAGCCGGCGAAGCTGACCCCTTCAACCCCGCCCCGCTTGCGGGGAGAGGAAGTTTATCAGGCCACCGCCACCGTCAGGCTGGCGCCGTCGGCCTGCACCACGCGGACCCGGCTGCCGGCCGGCGCGTCGGGGCCGGCGACGCGCCAGATCGTGTCGTCGATCCGCACCGTGCCCGAGCCGTCGATGATCGGCTTGTCCAGGGTGAATTCGCGGCCGATCAGCGCCTTGGTCCGGTTGTTGAGAAACGGGCTCTGGCTGCTGCTCCCGGCGCTGCGTGCGAAGTAGCGCCAGGCCGGCACCGCCGCGACGGCGAACACCGCAAACATCAGGAGCTGCGTCTGCCAGGACGGGTTGATCGCGAATGACAACAGCCCGACCAGCAGCGCCGCCAGCCCGAGCCAGAACATGAAGACACCCGGCGCGAGCAATTCCAGCGCCATCAGGATGAAGCCGAAGATCAGCCAGTTCCAGGTGCCGAGGGTGGAAAACATTTCGGCCATGACACGAACCTCTCGTCAACGAGCATGAACATTGCGCACGATGCTTACCGCTGCGGCGCGACCGGCGGCGGTGTCGGGCCGGTGTTCGGCACCGAGGAGGTCCGCCGTGCGGCGGCTGCCGCGGAGGCCGCGCTTTCGCCGAAGGTCGCCTTGGCGATCTCGCCGATGCCGGCCAGCGATCCCAGAATGCTCATCGCCTCGATCGGCAGCATGATGACCTTCTGGTTCGGCGAATCCGCAAGCTGGCCGAACGCCTTGATGTATTTGTCGGCGATGAAGTAGTTCAGCGCGGCGACGTCGCCCTTGGCGATGGCTTCGGAGACCATCTGCGTCGCCTTGGCCTCGGCTTCGGCGGAGCGCTCGCGCGCCTCGGCATCGCGGAACGCGGCTTCCTTGCGGCCTTCGGCCTGCAAAATCTGGCCCTGCTTGGCGCCTTCGGCGCGCAGAATTTCCGACTGGCGCTGGCCCTCGGCCTGCAGGATGTCGGCGCGCTTGACGCGCTCGGCCTTCATCTGCCGGCCCATCGCCTCGACCAGATCGGCCGGCGGCACGATGTCCTTGATCTCGATGCGGTTGACCTTCAGCCCCCACGGCGACACCGCCGCATCGACCACGCGAAGCAGCCGCTCGTTGATCTCGTCGCGATGCGACAGCACCTGGTCGAGGTCCATCGCGCCCATCACCGAACGGATATTGGTCATGGTCAGGACGATGATCGCCTGTTCGAGATTGGCGACCTCGTAGCTCGCCTTCGCGGCGTCGAACACCTGGAAAAAGGCGACGCCGTCCACCGTCACGGTGGCGTTGTCCTTGGTGATCACCTCCTGCTCGGGGATGTTGATCACCTGCTCCATCATGTTCATCTTGCGGCCGACGCGGTCGAAATAAGGCACGATCAGGTTCAAGCCCGGCGACATCGTCCGCGTATATTTGCCGAACCGCTCGATGGTCCAGTCATAGCCCTGCGGCACCGTCTTGACCCCGGCAAACAGCGTGACGATCACGAGCAGTACGAACGCGATCGCGAAAATATCGAAACCAGTCATAAAGTCCTCCAGATACGGCAAGGTGAGCGTTGCCGGACGCGGTCTCTCACCATGAGTCAGCGTCACCGCGGCGCCGGTTCAGACCGGCCGTTCTCGAGTTATGGTATATAGCTAGGGAACGGTGGGGCGGCCACCAGATGTTCTCAGGTCCGAACGGCGCAACATGTCGGCAAATTTTTCAGGCGGCTAGATCCAGCCCTGAAGCTCGCGCAAAACCAGCTGGCGGATCACGTCCATGCCGGGCTCGCTGTCATTGAGGCAGGGAATCGCGGAAAACTGCTCGCCGCCATTGTGGCGGAAGATCTCGGCATTCTCCTGCGCAATCTCCTCCAGCGTCTCCAGGCAATCGGCGGCGAAGCCGGGGGTGACGACGGCAATGCGCTTCACACCATCTTTCGCGAGTTTTTCGATGGTCTTGTCCGTATAGGGCTGCAGCCACTCGTCGTTGCCGAAGCGCGATTGAAATGTAAGCAGCAGTTTTGAGGCATCAAGCCCCAGCCGCTTGCGCAGGCTTTCCGTTGTTGCAACGCACTGGGCCTGGTAGGGATCGCCCTTGTCGACATATTTCTGCGGCATGCCGTGAAACGAGGCCACGATCAGCTCGGGCTGAAACGGCAACGTCTTGAGGTGCGCATCGATCGAGACCGCGAGCGCCTCGATGTAGTCAGGATCGTCGTAATAAGGCGGCGTCACCCGCAACGTCGGCTGCGCGCGCATGTCGGCCAGCACCCGAAACACCTCGTCGCAGACGGTCGCCGAGGTCGCCGCGGAATATTGCGGATAGAGCGGCACCACCAGGAGGCGGTCGCAGCCCTGCGCGGCCAGCGCATCGATGCGCGCGCGGATCGAGGGATTGCCGTAGCGCATCGCCCAGTCGACGATGACATGGTCGTGATCGGCGATCGCCTCACCGAGCTTTTCGGCCTGCGAGCGGGTGATGGTCTTGAGCGGGGACTCGTTCTTTTCGGTATTCCAGATCTTCTGGTAGTCGCGCGCCTTGCGGCCGGGACGCACCCGCAAAATGATGCCGTTGAGGATCAGCTTCCAGACGAGGCCCTGATCCTCGATGACACGCGGATCGGAGAGGAATTCCTTCAGGTAGACCCGCACGCCGGCGGCATCGGCGGTATCGGGCGTGCCGAGATTGACCAGCAGCACGCCGACGCGCTGCGGCTGGAGCGCCGCCGCCGGCCTGGCATTTCCAAAGGGGATGACCACGGTCATTTCGATGGCTTCGCGCGTTGCCCCATCCTTGTCAAGACAACCGCCGGTTCGCTACGCTCACAAAATTGCCGGGGGGCACGCGTGCGAGTACGCCGGGGGAGGAACCATGACGATCGCCGAATGGTGCGTTTTCGGGACGGTGCTGCTTTATCTCTTGACGATCGCATCGGTCAAATGGGCCGCCTGGCGCCGGTTCGACAATTCGAGGCCCCGCGATGGCGCCTTCTACGCCGACCCGATCCGCACCCGCGCGCTCGGCGCGCACCAGAACGGCATCGAGGCCTTTCCGTTTTTTGCCGCCGCCGTGCTGCTGGCGGAGTTTCGCCAGGGGCCGCAGCACCTGATCGACGAGCTCGCCATTCTCTTCGTGATCGTGCGGATCGCCTACGTCTTCACCTATCTCGGCGACCGCCCGACCCTGCGCTCGATCCTCTGGAGCCTGGGCTTTGCGATCAACATCGCGATCTTCTTCATGCCGGCGATCAAGCTGTATCTGCCGGTGTAGCGTCGGGGTCAGGCGTCATGCTGCTCTCGCCGTCATTGCGAGCGCAGCGAAGCAATCCATATCGCGGTATAACGGATGGATGGATTGCTTCGCCGCGGAGCCTGTCATCGGGCGCGCATTCGCGCGACCCGTTGGCTCCTCGCAATGACGGGGACAGAGCGTGCCAATCTCACGCCGCCAGATGTTTCTCCCGCGCGGCAATGAGGTCGCGGGTCGATTTCGGGATCGGGACCGGACGGTGCGTCTGCTGATCGGTATTGACCCAGACGATCTCGCCGGTCACCAGTGCCTCGCTGCCGCCCTTCAGAAAAATCGCGAGCTCGAACGTCATGCTCGAATTGCCGATCCGCGCCACCCGCGCGCCGACATCGAGCTCCCAGTCGAACCGGACCGGCGCCTTGTATTCGATGACGGATTTCACGACGTGGAAGTCGACGCCGGATTGCTTGGCGTCGGCATATTGATCGTAGCCGAGCGCGCGGAAATACTCGGTAATCGTCGTATCGAAATACGTCAGGTAATGCGCGTTGAAGACGACGCCCTGGCCGTCGATCTCGGAATAGCGCACCCGGAAGGGGTGAAAGAACCAGAATTGCTCGCGTGACATGGGATACCCGGCGTTATCGTGTGTTCGGCTGCATGAATAGCCGATCGGAGCAGAAATTCGTAGGGCGGATTAGCCGCAGGCGTAATCCGCCGATGTATCGGGCGAATGGCGGATTACGCGGAGCCTGTCGCGAGGCCACGCTTTGCGCGGCCCCATCGGCTATTCCACCCGACCCGTCACCAATCGATCTGCTTGCTTGATATGGCGGTGAATTGCAGCATATTCCTCTGCACCGGTCGGGCTTTTCAGATCGGCCTCTGATACAGCCGCAATCGCAAGCTCGTCGAGATAGCCGCCTCCAATTGCAACGTAATAGGACTGCTCCGTCGCTTCAGACGTCACATCGACCAGTGCCGATATCGTATCGTCCGCGTCTAAGGCAAAAACCATCCGACCGGCCGCACCTCGAAGCGACGGCTCGATCGCTTTCTCAACTTGCTCCGCCCAATTTCCGCGAAGCAACGCAAGGCGGAAGGCCCTGAACAATCGAGTCTTTGACTCACCGACCATCAAAAATCTGAGACCTTCGCCTGAAGAGTGAAATGCCAGCCCGCTTTCAGGTCCATCGTAGAAGTCAAAGGCGACCACAAGGTCAAACTTGACCCGCCTTGCAACTCCACCTGCTATCCGCAGATTTTCCAAGTATCTCCCTGAATGCTCCATTGGGCCTCCTTACCATGCACATCTTAGCCAGCATGAGCGCAGCGATATGCGCAGATACGCTTCCCGGATGTCGCTTCGCTCATCCGGGCTACGGGTCTGACTACAGACACGTCGCGCGTTCGGCAGCGAGATAGCCGAACAGAAGACCGAGGCCGAACAGCAGCACGAGGCCGGCGGCGCCGAACTCGATGCCGCGCATGACGAGCGCGCCGCCGCCTTCGCGCCCGGCGCTCAGGCGCTTGGCAAGCCCCTTCGCCGAGACGGCGATGATGGCGATGGTGGCGACCGTGATCGCGGTGCCGAGGCCCATCACGAAGGTCGCGGCGATGCCGGCCAGGAACAGGCCCTGCGCCAGCGAAAACACCAGCACCAGGATCGCGCCCGAACACGGCCGCATGCCGACCGCAAAGATCGTGCCCAGCCCGCGCCGCCAGCCGCCGGGACCGGCGAGCTGGTCCGGCGTCGGCCCATGCGAATGGCCGCAATGCTCGTCATGCACGTGGTCATCGCCGTGCGAATGGCCGTGGTCGTGGGAATGCGCGTGGCCATGGTGATGATCGTGGTTGTGATGGCCATGATCATGGTCGTGGTGATGATCGTGGCCGTGATCGTGATGATGCACGGCCGCCGGTGCCGGCACCGGCTTCGCCTGCAGCGCCCGCATGAAACCGCCGCCCTTGGTCCAGACCAGCCGCGCGCCGAAGGCGGCGATCAGGCCGTAGCTGACGATCTCGATCGCCTTCTCCGCCGAGCACATCGTTTTCGCGGTGGAGGACAGCAGCCAGGCGAACACCGCGACGATGGCGACCGCCACCAGCGCCTGCAGCAGCGCCGAGGCGAACGACAAGACGATGCCGCGCCGCGCGGTCTCCTCGTTGGCGACGAGATAGGACGAGATCACCGCCTTGCCGTGACCGGGGCCGGCGGCGTGAAAGATGCCGTAGGCAAAGGAAATCCCAAGCAGCGTCCACACCGCGCTGCCGTCGGATTTCGCGGCGCGGATGGTCGCCGACATCTCGCGGTAGAATTCGGATTGCTTGGCGAGAATCCAGCCGATGACGCCGCCGACCTGAGGCTCGGCCGGCGGGCGCGGACCGCCGAACGGGTTCTGCGCCAGCAGCGCGTTCAAGGCGGCGTCGAAAACGATCACGGCCGCGAACGCCGCGGCCGTGAGTGCGATGCCTCGCGCAAGGCCTGCAGGTATCGACTTCACGGGCAGTTCACCGTGATCTTGTTGGCGAACATCGCGCCATAGTTGGAATTGTCGCCGCTCATGAAGTTATTCTCGCTGAGCCGCTGCGCGTTGGCGGTCCCGTCGTTCGGCCGCTGGAACTGCATCTGGCAGGCCGCGGGCGCGCCGACCAGCTTGATCGGGTCCTTGTCCTCGAACTTGAAGTCGATGAAGTAGGAGGGGTCGAATACTTCGAGCGCGAGCTGCTTGGACGCCACCGGCGCCTTGAGCGGCAGCACGAAATGCAAGGTCAGCGTGCTGTCCTTGTATTCGAGGTAATAGTCGGTCGGCTCGTCGAATTTCGCCTTCTTGCCGTCGGCCTTGGCGAAGGTGAAGAAACCAAACTCCTTCAGCGACTCGACATTGGTCTGCGCCAGCGGCGCCAGCTCCTCGCGGGTGTAGACGCCCTTGGTCTTGCTCGCGAGCCCCTGCAGCGCGTAGGTCGTGAACATGTCGTCGAACGTCCAGGCGTGGCGCACCCCTGTCATCGCGCCGTCAGGCCCGTAGACCACCTCGCTCCGCGCGGTGATCCAGACATGCGGGTGCGCCTCGGCCGTGGAGACGCCGACCGACCAGGCGACGATCAAGCCCAACAATCCGAACAGCACACGCAACATGTCGCCCCTGCGAACGCGGGGACCCATGCGCCGTGCCCTATCTTTTTGGCGGTGTGGCAAAAACTTTCCCTCGAACCGAACGCCAGTGGTTATGGTTCCCTGCGTTCGCAGGGACGACTTGCGGAGGCTGCTCAAGCGGCCTCCGTCGTTTCCAAAAGGCCGCGCCGGCGCAAGAGCGCGTCCGGCTCCGGCTCGCGGCCGCGGAAGGCGACATAGGCGTCCTCGGGATCGCGCGAGCCGCCCGACGAATAGATGTCGTCGTGCAGGCGCTTTGCCACCGCGGGGTCGAAGATGTCGCCGGCTTCCTCGAAGGCGCCGAACGCATCGGCGTCCATCACCTCCGACCACATGTAGCTGTAATAGCCGGCGGCATAATGGTCGCCGGAGAAGATATGGCCGAACTGCGTGGGCCGGTGCCGCAGCGCGATTTCCGCGGGCATCCCGATCTTCTCCAGCTCCGCCTTCTCGAACGCCGCAACGTCGCGGCTCGCCGCGGCCGGCTGGGTATGGAATTCGAGATCGATCAGCGCCGAGGAGACGAACTCGACGGTGGCAAAGCCCTGGTTGAATTTTCGCGCGGCGAGGAAACGGGCCAGCAGGTCGTCCGGCAGCGGCTCGCCGGTCTGGTAGTGTTTTGCGAACTGCCGCAGCACCTGCGGCTGCTCCTGCCAGTGCTCATAGAGCTGCGAGGGCAGCTCGACGAAATCCGTGAACACGGAGGTGCCCGACAGCGAGGGATAGGTGACGTTGGACAGCATGCCGTGCAGGCCGTGGCCGAACTCGTGGAACAAGGTGCGGGCGTCGTCCGGCGACAGCAGGGAAGGCTCGCCACCGGCCCCCTTGGCGAAGTTGCAGACATTGATGACGAGCGGGGCGATCTCGCCGTCGAGCTTCTGCTGGTCGCGCAGCGAGGTCATCCAGGCGCCGGAGCGCTTTGAGGGCCGGGCGAAGTAATCGCCATAGAACAGCGCCTTGTGGCTGCCGTCGGCGTTCTTGACCTCCCAGACCCGGACATCCGGATGCCAGACCGGGACGTCCTTGCGCTCTTCGAAAGTGATCCCGAACAGGCGGCTGGCGCAGTCGAAGGCGGCCTCGATCATGTGGTCGAGCACCAGATAGGGTTTGATGGCGGCGTCGTCGAAATCCGCTTTCCGCTGCCGCAGCTTTTCGGCGTAGTAGCGCCAGTCCCACGGCGCGAGGGCGAAATTGCCGCCCTCCTCCGCGATCAGCGCCTGCAGGGCGTCGCGGTCGGCCAACGCCCGCGCGCGGGCCGGCTTCCAGACCCGCTCCAGCAGGCCGCGCACGGCCTCCGGCGTCTTCGCCATGGAATCCTCCAGGCGGTAGGCGGCATAGGTCGGGAAGCCCATGATCCCGGCGGCCTCCTCGCGCAGCGCAAGGATCTCCACGACGGTAGCGTTGTTGTCGTTGGCGTTGCCATTGTCGCCGCGGGCGGTGAAGGCCTTGAAGACCTTCTCGCGCAGGTCGCGGCGGGAGGAGCTCTTGAGGAACGGCTCGACCGAGGAGCGCGACAGCGTCACGATCGCCTTGCCCGCCATGCCGCGCTCTTCCGCCGCCGCCTTGGCCGCGGCGACGAAGGCGTCGGGGAGGCCGGCGCGGTCGTCCTCGCCGAGCTCCATGAACCACTCCTGCTCGTCGCCGAGCAGATGGTGGCTAAAGGACGTGCCGAGCTGCGCCAGGCGCTCGTTGATCTCGGCGCGGCGCTTCTTGGCTGTTTCATCGAGGCCGGCGCCGGCGCGGTGGAAGTTGGTGTAGGTGCGCTCCAGCAGGCGCTTCTGCTCGCCGGTGAGCTCCAGCGCGGCGCGGTTCTCATGCAGCATCGCGATGCGGCCGAACAGCACCGCGTTCATCATGATCGGGTTCCAGTGCCGCGCCATCCGCAGGGAGACTTCCTTGTCGATCTCCAGGATGGCCGGGTTGGAATGCGCCGAGACCAGGTCGTAGAACACGGCCGCGATCCTGGAGAGCAGCTTGCCCGAGCGCTCCAGCGCCGTGATGGTGTTGGCGAAGTCCGGCGCCGAGGGGTCATGGGTGATCGCCGCGATCTCGGCGGCATGGTCGGCAAAGGCCTGCTCGAAGGCCGGCAGGAAGTGCTCCGGCTCGATCTCGGTGAAAGGCGGGGTCTCGAACGGCGTTTCCCAAGGCCTCAGAAGCGGGTTCGCCCTGGCTTCCGACAGCTCGGCCGCTTGCAGTATTTCTGACATCACAAATCCCGTTTTCGCCCTAAATTCCTGCGGCAATCTATAGCACGCGATGCGGCATTTTTGGGCCTTTTGTGCTTGATAGATGGGGGCTTTTCGGAGAGATTGCGCCCCCAGAACAGGACCCTTTCCATGAACCCACAGCCCGCTTCGAAGCCCTCCTCCGCGATCTACTGGCCGAGCGTCATCACCGTCATCTCGGCGGCCATCCTGATCGGCGCCGAAGTGTTCGGCGCGGCGTTTGCCGGCGGCTGGGCGCTGGCCATCCTGTTCGGCCTCAACGACACCTCGGCGCATATCCTGCAGGCCGTGCTGTTCGGCGTCGGCGTGCTGATCATGGTGGCGTTCGTCCGCAACGCGCAGCGCATCGAGCCGTTCTTCCGGCGCGGCTGACGCGCACGCGAAAAACGCTTGCGGGCTAGGCTAAAGCGCATCGCGCCGGCTCGAGAAATCTTAACGGCCGTTCATGTTTCTGTATCGGCGGCGCGCGCTGCGAACGCTTTCGTAATCACACGCTCGGGAAATTTGTCCCCAGCCTAAAAAAAATGTTGCGAAGCAGAGTCAAAACACTTATTTCCCGTTTTGCCCAATTTCGCACGTGCCTGTGGTCGTGTGTCAGTCGGTAGGTATCCGGACAAGAGGCCGGACAGCCGCCAAGGGATGAAGAACCGAGGGTCGCTCCTGTTCGAGTGGCCAGCATCTCTCTCAAGAGATGCCGTTGAAGGTCTCTGCATCCTTTGCAACCGTGACTGGCAGCCGGAGGCGAACCGGCGCACCCCGCTCTCAACGGGGGACGCGACTTAAAGCAACGACGGATCGGGCTTTTTTGGTCTCTACCGGCATTCCACCGCCGGCGCGGGCTACTGAAAAGGCTTGTCCTTCATTGCCAGGTGTGCGGGCGGGAAATTCCCAACCAATCCACGGCAGCACAACTTCGGATCTCGAGTTCGAGGCCTCGTCGCGTCTCCATCGTGCGACAACGCCGAAGCACTCATGTCCGAGCTCACATTTGAACGGGACCTTGTCGCAAAGGCCGTTTGGAGGGTGCTATGACCGAACGTATCCAGGAATTCCTGCGCAACCGCCGCAGCGAGGGCCTCGACACCGAGCCGTGCCTCGTCGTCGACCTCGAAGTCGTGCGCGACAACTACCAGACCTTCGCCAAGGCGCTGCCGGACAGCCGCGTGTTCTATGCCGTGAAGGCGAACCCGGCGCCCGAAGTGCTGCAGCTTCTGGCCTCGATGGGCTCCTGCTTCGACACCGCAACCGTCGCCGAAATCGAAATGGCGCTGGCCGCGGGTGCGACGCCGGACCGCATCTCCTATGGCAATACGATCAAGAAGGAGCGCGACATCGCGCGCGCCTTCGCGCTCGGCATTCGCCTGTTCGCGGTCGACTGCGCCGCCGAGGTCGAGAAGATCGCCCGCGCCGCCCCCGGCGCCAAGGTGTTCTGCCGCATCCTCTATGACTGCGCCGGCGCCGAGTGGCCGCTGTCGCGCAAGTTCGGCTGCGACCCGGAGATGGCGGTCGAGGTGCTCGACCTCGCCAAGCGCCTGGGCCTGGAGCCGTGCGGCATCTCGTTCCATGTCGGCTCGCAGCAGCGCAAGGTGAAGGCGTGGGACCGCGCGCTGGCGATGGCCTCGACGGTGTTCCGCGACTGCGCCGAGCGCGGGATCAGCCTGTCCATGGTCAACATGGGCGGCGGCTTCCCGACCCGGTACCTCAAGGACGTTCCTCCGGTCGTGCAGTACGGCCGGTCGATCTTCCGTGCGCTGCGCAAGCATTTCGGCAACCAGATCCCGGAAACGATCATCGAGCCGGGCCGCGGCATGGTCGGAAATGCCGGCATCATCGAGACCGAAGTCGTCCTGATCTCCAGGAAGAGCGACGAGGACGAAGTGCGCTGGGTGTATCTCGACATCGGCAAGTTCGGCGGTCTCGCCGAGACGATGGACGAGTCGATCCGCTACGCCATCCGCACGCCGCATGACGGCGCGGACATGACGCCGTGCGTGCTCGCAGGTCCCACCTGCGACAGCGCCGACGTGCTGTACGAGAAGATGCCGTATCCGCTTCCGGTAACGCTCGAGATCGGCGACAAGCTGCTGATCGAAGGCACCGGGGCCTATACGTCGACCTACTCGTCGGTGGCGTTCAACGGCATCCCGCCGCTGCGGACCTACCACATCTAAGCAGCCTCGATTGAGGCTTGAATAACGGGAGCCGGTGCGCCGGCTCCCTCCCCGTCATTTGCGAATTTTGACAACGCTTCGCGCGGCTTGCCTGCCGTGGAAGCGGGGACTGGCGTGCCATGACTGCTTTGCGGAAGACCACTGTCGCCCTCATCTCCGATGCCGCTCCGTTCGCGATCCGTGCGGAGCGGGCCTCGGACGTCGCTGCGCGCGAAGCGCTGCTGGATGCCTGCTTTGGCGAAAACCGCCATACGCGCACCTGCCAGCGCCTGCGCGACGGACGCGCGCCCGCCGAAGGTCTCAGCCTGTCGGCGGTGGCGGAGGGACGGCTGGTCGGTACGTTGCGGTTGTGGCACGTCAGCGCCGGGGGCATCCCGGCGCTCATGCTTGGCCCGCTGGCGGTGGAGGCTTCCTCCCGCCAGCTCGGGGCCGGGGCCGCGCTGATGGCCCACGCGCTCGCGGCGGCGAAGGCGCGGGGCCATCGCGCGGTCATCCTTTTGGGCGATGCGCCCTACTACGCCCGCTTCGGCTTCTCGGCGGCCAAGACCGGCGAACTGTCGCTGCCCGGCGCGTTCGAGCGCGAGCGCCTGCTCGGCCTCGAGCTTGCCGAAGGCGCGCTGGATGGCGCCTGGGGCATGATCGCGCCGACCGGCTCACCCCTACTTAAAACAAGGGCAGCCCGGGCCCGGAAGGCAAAACCCCTGCTCGTGCCGAACGTGGCCTGAAGCCATGCCGGAGAACCTTCCAGCCACGCGCCCGCGCTGGCGCAGCGCCATCACCGTGGCCCTGCTGATCATGATCTCGGTCATGGTCGTCAGGGACGTGCTGGCGCGCCGCTGGGGCGGCGCCGCGCCGCCGGCCGACGCGGCCTGAGAACCGTTCCACTGGCGCTGCGAGGGGTTGCGCGCACCGGCAAAAACCCCTTAAACCCCGGCCAAAACCAGCTTGAAATCCGAGGTCCTGATGCCCCGTCAGCTCGTCTCCACCGGCTCGCCGTTCGAGAAGACCGCCGGCTACAGCCGCGCCGTCATCGACGGCGATTTCGCCTTTGTCGCCGGCACCACCGGCTACGATTACGCCACCATGACGATGCCGGCTGACGTCACGAGCCAGTCACGGAACTGCTTCAAGACCATCGAAGCCGCGCTGAAGGAAGGCGGCTTCGCGATGGCCGACATTGTCCGCGCGATCTATTACATCACCGACCTCAAGGACGCGGATGCCCACTTCGCCGTCTGCGGCGAGGTCCTCGGCGACATCCGCCCGGCTGCAACGCTGCTGGTCGTCGCGGGGCTCTACAAGCCCGAGATGAAGATCGAGATCGAAGTGACCGCGAAGCGCCGCAGCGCCTGATCCACCCCTCACCATTTGTTGTCTACCAGCACGTTCCGGAGAAACCATCCCATGAGCCCCGCCGCGCAGATCTACGCGAAGATTACCGGTCCCATCGTCATGGTCGGCTTCGGCTCCATCGGCAAAGGCACGTTGCCGTTGATCGAGCGGCATCTCGATTACGACAAGTCGCGCATCACCGTGATCGATCCCAAGGACGAGGGTCGCAAGGCGCATTGCGGAAAGCACAATGTACGCTTCATCCAGAAAGGCGTGACGAAGGACAATTATCGCGACTTGCTGACCCCGCTGCTCACCGAGGGCGGCGGCCAGGGTTTTTGCGTCAATCTCTCGGTCGACACCGGCTCGACCGACATCATGGAGCTCTGCAACGAGCTTGGCGCTCTTTATATCGACACCGTCAATGAGCCCTGGCTCGGCTTCTATTTCGATGCCTCGAAGGGCCCGGAAGCGCGCTCCAACTACGCGCTTCGCGAAGTGACGCTGGCCGCCAAGAAGGCGCGCCCCGCGGGCTCGACGACGGCCGTTTCCTGCTGTGGCGCCAATCCCGGCATGGTCTCCTTTTTCGTCAAGCAGGCGCTGCTCAATGTCGCCGCCGATCTGAAGCTCAACGCCCCCAAGCCGAAGACCAAGGCCGAATGGGCGGACTTGATGCGGCAGGCTGGCGTCAAGGGCATCCACATCGCCGAACGCGACACCCAGCGCTCGAAGTCGCCGAAAGAGCCTGATGTCTTCGTCAACACCTGGTCGGTGGAAGGTTTCCTGTCAGAAGGCGTGCAGCCGTCCGAACTCGGCTGGGGCACCCATGAAAAATGGATGCCCGAGAATGCGCGTACCCACGAAGCCGGCTGCGGCGCCGCCATCTATCTGATGCAGCCCGGCGCCAACACGCGCGTGCGCACCTGGTGCCCGACCCGCGGCGCGCAGTATGGCTTCCTCGTCACCCACAACGAGTCGATCTCGATCGCCGATTACTTCACGGTGCGTGACGCATCGGGGACGGCGATCTACCGGCCGACCTGCCACTATGCCTATCATCCGGCTGACGATGCCGTGCTGTCGCTGCATGAAATGTTCGGCCGCGCAGCGAAGATGCAGGAAAAGCACCACATCCTCGATGAGAACGAAATCGTCGACGGCATCGACGAGCTCGGCGTGCTGCTGTTCGGCCATGACAACAATGCCTACTGGTACGGCTCGCAGCTCTCGATCGAGGAGACCCGCGCGCTCGCGCCCTATCAGAACGCCACCGGCCTGCAGGTGACCTCCGCCGTGCTCGGCGGCATGGTGTGGGCGCTGGAAAATCCGAACGAAGGCATCGTCGAAGCCGACGAAATGGATTTCGACCGCCTGCTGGAAATCCAGTTGCCGTATCTCGGCCCGGTCAAGGGCTACTACACCGACTGGACGCCGCTGACCGACCGTCCCGGCCTGTTCCCGGAAGACATCGACACCTCCGATCCCTGGCAGTTCCGGAACGTGCTGGTGCGCTGAGCGCGCCGGCACGGCATGGCCTGCGGCAGCCATTGTCGAAGCCGAGATGAGGCTGTTAGGGTGCGCAACCACAACGTCACGCCCTGACAGCCGCGCCGGTGACAATGAGCCGAATTTCAAACGCAGTCCGTTCCATGGCGCTGAAAAACGCCGGCGCGGCCGCCGTGCTGGCGATGCTGTCGCTCTGTTCCGGCCCCGCCCTCGCCGCCGACGGCAGTTGCATGGCGAGCTACTATCGCAGCAAGTCGCCGGCCTGCGTCGATGAAACGCTGGCGCAGTTCCGGCAGATGGTGGCGCGATCGGCCCCGGACACGCTTGTCGGCTTCCTGGCTGAACTGTTCAGGGCTTCTCCGGAAGAGCGGGAACGCCTGCTCAAGAACGAACCCTCCAACAACGTCCGGCAGGTATATATCTACAGCCTGTATCGGGCCGGCCTGTCCGATGAAGCGAAAAAGTATGCCGCCGCCAACCATCTCACGGCGCTCTTCGACAAGCTGCAGGCGGCGCAGGTCCCGCCGCTGGAGGCGGTGAGGCCTTCGATAGTCCCCGGCGACAACGACACCTTGATCGGCGCCTACATGGCGTCGGGCAACGCCGTGTTCATCCAGCGCATCCTCGACAATTATTCGGGTGCCGACGACGCCATGGTCAGCGACGCCTTGCGCATGGCGTACATGATGAGCAAGTTCGGCAATACGCTCACGCCCAAGGGGCGCGACGACGTGATGACGAAAGCGGCCTGCGAAAAATACCAGTGCCAGGCGGACCCGCAAAAATTCCGCCGCCTGCTGACGCTGGCGTCCGCCTTCTGGTCGACGCAGTCCCTGTCCGCCAACGACGAAGGCATCAAGACGACGATGTCCGATTTCTTTTCCCGTGATGAGCGGCTCAAGAACCTGCTCGGGGCCGAGCAAGCCGCGTTCGGAAACTACATGACGGCGGTCATGCTCATTACCGCCTTCAAGGACAAGCGTGAGGGCGCGGACCAGGAGCGGACGTTTGAGCAGATGAACAAGTCCGCCTCGATCTACGAGCGTTTCGGGTCCGGCAAGGAAGCGTTCGAACCCTTCATGGACCTGAAGAAGTAGCGGCGTGGCCACCGCGCGCGGGCCGGAGGGCGGCATCGCCGGTTCCCGCTGCAGCGCACATCGCCTGCCGGACTTTCCCCGGCGTAAAACTACCCACGGGAACTCCAATTCCCCGTAACACTCGATTAACGCGATCGCGCAATCCTGTGGGGTAAATTCCTGCGAGGGCCCAAGGCCGTCGCCGCCTGATCCGCGCGACGGCTCCGGTTGGAGCAACCGATATGCGCGTCGTCATTGCCATCATCCTTGCGGCCGCGGCCCTGGCCGCGTGCACGCCCGAAAGCGGCGGCCATGCCGACGTGACGGGCTCGATCGACAATTGCGCGCGCAAGCTTTACAGCCAGTACAATCCCAAGGACAAGAAGCAGTGCGTCGCGGTCTGCATCGCCTGCGAGCGCGGCGTGGTGACGACCTGCTCGACCGCCTGCACGCTGAGGGGCGCGATCTGATCCGCGCGCCGACCGCCCGTCACTTCGCCATGTAGTCGAACGCGACCGTCCCCAATCCCAGCGTCAGATCGGCCTTGAAATGCAGGGCGGAGACCACTTCGCGTACCGGAAGGCGGGCGACGTCGGCGAGCGCATGCGGGAACAGGCCGAGCGCGCCGGGGCCGGTCCAGGCCTCCTTCAGCACGATGTCTTCGAGATAATAGCGCACCAGCTCGCAGATCCGCGGGCTGCCGTCGACATGCGGGATGATCTTGAGCATGAAGTTCGGCGCCTTCATCGACTTGAGAACGCCGTCATGATCGACCGCGCGATGCTTGTAGCCCATGGTGGCGGAGGCGCACAGCACCGAGCCGTAATGCAGCGTGCCGACCAGCACATCGCTCTCGACGGCGATCTTCGGCGACGCCAGCTTCTTGGGAAAGCCCCAGAGCTCGCGGCCGCCGGCGATCGGCCCCTCATCGTCCAGATACATCGAATGGACGTAGACGCCCTCCTCGCCCTTGAAACGGACCGGGATGACCTGGCCGGTCTCGGTGTAATCGCCGAAGCCGGTTGAATCCGGCATGCGGATGAATTCGTATTTGACGACGGCTTCCGCCACCTCCAGCGGCTCGGGCACCACGGCGGCAAGCGCCTCGGGGTCGGTGCGATAGGTGACGATGAAATATTCGCGGTTGAAGAACCGGTACGGCCCCCGCGGAAACGACGGGTTGGTCAGCGGCATCGAATAGGCGGTTCGCCTGACGTCGTCGATCTTCATCGCCTGTCCCTGTCATCGGCATTGACGCGATGAAACTATGGGGCAGAGGACGGCAGCAGGCGAGGCTGAAAAATCGGCAACAACGTCACGATGCCGTCATATCCGTCAGACGACACCGCCGAGATAGAGCCGCTTGACGATGTCGTTGGCCTTCAGCTCATCGACCGATTGCGCTGATACCGCGATCTCGCCATGGACGATGATATAGCCGCGGTCGGCGATCCGGATCGCCTGGTTGAAATTCTGCTCCGCCATCAGCACGGTGAGGCCGACGCGCTGCTTGAGCTCGCCGATCTTGGCGATGGTCTGCGACACCAACAGCGGCGACAGCCCGACCGACGGCTCATCGATCAGCAGCAGGCGCGGCGAGGACATCAGCGCACGGGCGATCGCCAGCATCTGCTGCTGGCCGCCGGACATGGTGCCGGCGAGCTGGCGGCGGCGCTCCTTCAGCACCGGAAAGGTTTCGAAGACAAGTGCAAGGTTGCCATCGATCGTGGCGCGGGCGGCCTTGCGGAAGGCCCCCAGCATCAGGTTCTCCGTCACCGTCAGTTTTGGAAACAGCCGCCTTCCCTCCGGGACCAGTGCGACGCCGAGATCGACGATCGCCTCGGGCGAGAGTTTTGTCAGGTCGTGCGCCACGCCGTCGATCGTGAGCGAAAGAAGGCCGCGGTCCGGCCGGACCAGACCCATCACGCACTTCATCAGCGTGCTCTTGCCGTTGCCATTGGTGCCGAGCAGGGCAACCGTCTCGCCCGCATGGACGTGCAGCGTGACGCCGCGCAGCGCCTTGACCGCGCCGTAGCCGGCATCGAGGCCCATGATCTCGAGGCTAAGTGCCAAGATAGGCCTCCTGCACCCGCTTGTTGGCCATCACCTCGTTCGGCGCGCCGAGCGCGATGATCTTGCCGGCATCCAGGCACATCACCCGTTCCGAGAAGCGCATCACCGCCTGCATGATGTGCTCGATCATGATGATGGTGATGTCTTCCTTGCCGAGGCTGATCAGGAGGTCGAGCACCTCGTCGACCTCGGACGAGGAAAGCCCGGCCATCGCCTCGTCCGAGATCAGAAGCTTTGGCCGCACCGCCATGGCGCGGGCGAGCTCCATCTTGCGCAATTCGACCTGGCTCAGCGTGTCGCTCTGGGCATCGGCCTTCGCGGCGAGCCCCATCCGCGTCAGGATCGACATCGCGGCATCTTCCTCCATCTGGCCCGAACCGACCCCGGCGAAGTCGAGCCCGACCATGAGGTTTTCCAGCACCGTCATGCTCCTGAAGGGGCGCGGGATCTGGAAGCTGCGGGCGATGCCGCGGCGTGCCCGCAGATGCGGCGGCAGCTGGGTGACGTCCTCGCCACAGAACACCACGCTGCCAGCCTGCGGGCGCAGCGCGCCGGAAATGCAGTTGATCAGCGTCGTCTTGCCCGAACCGTTCGGACCGATCAGGCCGAAGCGTTCGCCCTTTCTGATGTCGACACTGACATTGTCGAGCGCGGTGAAGCCGCCGAAGGTTTTTGTCAGCGCCCCGACCTGCAGCAGCGGCGCGTCGGCTGCGGCAAGCTTCGTCATGGCTTGCCTCCCGCGCGCAGACGGTAGCGTGGCCGCAACAGCCCGATGATGCCCTTGGGTGCACCGACCACGAACAGCACCAGCATGATGCCGAGCACCAGCACGTTGACCTCCGAGGAGATGGTCACGGCGAGGAGCTGCTGGGTCGAACCGAGCAGGATCGCCCCAAGCACCGGACCGATCCAGTGCGCGGTGCCGCCGATCAGCGCCATCGCCAGCGCGGAGACCGAGTAGCTCAGATTGAACGCCGAGGACGGATCGGCATATTGCAGGTACATCGCGGCCGGCGCGCCGGCCGCGGAAATCAGCCCGCCCGAGATCATGCAGGCAACGAGCTTCAGCTTCAACGTCGGCACGCCGGTGCATTCGGCGGCGAGCTCGTCATCGCGCAGCGCCTGCAAGCCGCGGCCGATTTTCGAATTCTGGATGTAGCGCGCGATCGCAACGGCGGTCACCGCCAGGACGGCCTGCACGAAGAACAGCATCTTCACGTAACTGTCGAACGGCGCCATCACCGGTGGCCGCTGCAACTGGATGCCGGCCGCACCGCCGACGAAGCGCCAGTTCATCACGACGGTCTCGATGATGATGGCAAGCGCAATGGTCGCGATCGAGAAGAAGATGCCGCGCATGCGCAAGGTCAGGAGGCCGACGCCGAAGCCGAGCGCCATGCCGACGACCGCGGCGGCGGCGATCTGCGCCACCAGCGGCGCGCCTGTCGCCTTGAACAGCGCCACCGCGGTGTAGACACCGACGCCGAAGAAGGCGTTGGTGCCGAAATTGACGTAGCCGGCATAGCCGCCGAGGATGCTCCAGGCGACCGCGAGCGCGATGAACTGCAGGATGACGTAGCCGGCAAAGAACGGATATTCGTTGCGGACTGTTTGCGTCATCGCCAGCACGGCGATGAGAAAGACGGCGACGCCGGCCCAGAATGCGATGCTGTGGCGAGTTTTTTTCATCGGCCGAGCAGACCTTGCGGGCGGACGGCGAGCACGGCGAGCAGCATCGCGAACGAGATCGCCGGCGCCCAGGAAGCGCCGAACATGGTGAGCACGATCGATTCGGCGACGCCGAGGATGATGGCGGCGATCAGCGTGCCGCTGATGCTGCCGAGCCCGGCCATGACGACGACGCAGAAGGTGCGCCCGATATAGGCGCGGTCGAGCGTCGGCTCGACCGGCGCCACGATGATGAGCAGCGCGCCGGCAACGCCGAGCACGGCGGTGGCGATGCCGAAGGCGAACTGCTTGATGCGGACCGGATTGGCGCCCATCAGCCGCAGCGCCTCCTCGTCCTGCGCGACGGCGCGAATCGCGCGGCCCATGAAGGTTTTTGACAGATAGACCGCCAGCAGCGCCGTCAGCGTCAGCGCCACTGCGAACGCCACCAGTTGCCGGATCGGGATCCTGAACTCGCCGAAGCGCCAGGATTTTCCGATATAGGTCGCGGAGACCGAGCGCTGGTCGACGCCGAACTGCAGGATGATCAGGACTTCGATGATGAAGGCGATGCCGAAGAAGAACGCGATGCCGCGGACGCCGGCATCGCTGCCGCGCCGCTCGAAGGTCTCGTAGTAGATGCGGTAGGCGACGAGGCCGAACAGGAAGAACAGCGGCGTGATCGCGAGCCCCGCCAGCAATGGATCGATGTCGTAGCTCTCGTTGAGCTGGTAGACGCCGTAGGACGCCAGCACTAGGAAGGCGGGATGCGCGACATGGGGCACGTCGAGCAGCCCGAACGAGACCGACAGCCCGACGCTCACGGCCGCATAGAAGCAGCCGAGCAGCACCCCGAGCAGCACTGCCCCGAGCAGCAGGTCCATCGAAAACACGTCAGGTCCCCCTCAGTTCCCCTTTGGCCTCGAAGCCGGAAAAGCCACGAGGCCTACTTTCGCGCCGCCTCGAAGGGACTGATGAGTTCGCCGGTCTTCAGCTTGTCCGGGAACAGGATGACCTGCTTGCCGGAGGAGCGGAACTGCTCGATGTCCTTGTCCTTGACGCCGCGGAACTGCGCCTGCAGCGTCGCGGTTTCCTTGCGCTCGCCATCGGCAGCAAAGGCGATCGGACCGACGATGGTCTTGTGTTCCTTCTCGCGCAGGTATTTGGCGATGCCCTTCTGATCGAGCGACTTGGTAGAGTTGACCGCCGCCTCGACCATCTCACCCATCGCATAGCCGAACGGGGCGAGATAATAGCCAAGCGGATCAACCTTCGCCTCGATCGCGCGCTTGGTGTACTTGTCAAAGAACTCCTTGGTGCCATCGAAATACATGCTCTTTTCCGGCAGCCAGGTGTTGTAGTTCACGACGCCGTTGAGCAGCGAGCCGAGGTTCGACATCACGGCGGCGAACTGCAGGCCGACCATGCCGCCGCCGAAAATCTTCACGCTGTCGCTGACGCCGATCTCGTTCACGGCGCGCAGAATGCCCGCGGAGTCAGGCGGATAAGACGCGACATAGACGATGTCAGGCTTGGCGGCGTTGAGTGCCCGGATGATGGAGGCGAATTCCACCGTGCTCGGCGGGTAGACCTGATCGAAAACGATCGGAAGGTTACGCTGCTTGGCGACGTCGCGCGCGGTGAGCGCGAGGTTCTGTGCGAACTCCTGGTCCGCCGTCAGCAGCGCCATGTTCTTGCCGCCGGCCTTCTGCGCCAGATCGAGGAACGAGGCCGCCCAGCTGTCGGCCGGCCCCCATGGCGCATTGTTGAACCACATGTCGTGGCCGACCTTGCTGTTTACCTGGAAGGAGAAATTGCCCATCAAGAGCAGGCCGCGCTGCTTGACGAACGGCATGATCGGCGCGGTCGGCACCGTCGCGTAGGGCGCGAACAGCAGGTCGACCTTGTCGACGTCGACCAGCTTGGCGTAGATCGCCGGCGTCTCCGAGGCGCTCGACTTGTCGTCATAGACGACGAGCTCGACCTTGCGGCCGAGCAGACCGCCCTTGGCGTTGATGTCGTCGCGCCAGATCTCGATGCCGAGCAGCGATGCCTTGCCGCCGCCGGCGAGCCCGCCGGTTTGCGGCATCGACATGCCGATCTTGATCGGCGGCTGCTGGGCCAGGGCGTTCGAGCCCTGGCCGAGCACCGCAGCCGCCATCGCGCCGCCGAGAAATGTCCTGCGTTTCATTGCTTCCCCCTCATTTTTCGTTGTGTCATTTCGGCTCCGCCGGATCTTCGTCCGGTCGCTCGCGAATGGTTGGTCGGGCGCGGACTACCCCGCCCCGACAGTTTCGTTCTTTGCCGCTTGCTTCATGATCGCCGACGGATCGGCGCCGACGCGCCCGCTTACCTTGTCGGCCGCGCTTTCGCGCGACAGGCGCATGTCGAAGCGGATGCTCGGCATGCCCTTGATCGGGCAGTCCGGATCGCTCGCGGCGACATCGACGGCGAGATCGCCCGACGAGCCGAACACGACATCGTCCGCCAGATGCGGATCGTCGCGCAGATAGAGCGCGGTGACGAGTTCGCGATAGCCGGCGGCGCCGACCAGGAAGTGGATGTGCGCCGGCCGCATGCCATGCCGCGCCTGCGCCTTGACCATGGCGCCGACTGGTCCGTCCATCGGGATTGAATAGCCGAGCGGCTTGACGGTCTTCAGGACATAAATGCCATTGGCGTCGGTCGCGAACACGCCGCGGTAGTCGACTGAGGTCGCGCTGGCCTGGATGTCATAGAGGCCGTCGGCGCCGGTCTGCCAGATCGACACCGTAGCGCCCGCTACCGGCTTGCCGGTGGCATCGGTGACACGGCCATACAGCACGCACTCGGTCTCCGGCTTCGGGTTCTTGGCAATCGAGCTGCCGGCCGCCAGCGTCGGCGTCGCCTCGCGGTAGAACGGGCCGAGCAGGCTGGTATGGGTCGCCTCCTCCAGCGCGGTCGCGTCATGCAGGCCGTTGACGAGCGCCGAAAGGCCGAGCGTGTCGGACAGCAGGATGAACTCCTGCCGCTCCGGCGAGCACATCTTGCCGGCCGCCGTCATGAATTCGATGCCCTTGATCCACTCCGCGGGCGTCAGATTGACCTCGCGGGCGAAGGCGTGGAGGTGTTTGACCGCCGCCGCCATGATCGTCTTCAGGCGCGGATCCGGCGTCGTCGCCATCTGCTCGAGCACGGCGTCCGTGATCGTCTCAGGCGTTAACTCACGCATGTGTCACTCCCTGGCGTGCCGGCCATTATTCGACCTGCCGGCTGTTGTTGCAGCAAGCCTAACCGCTTGTTGGGGATCAACACAAGGCGTTCGGGGGCAGCGTCTTAACCGTCTGCTACCAATTGATGCGGCCGAACGGGGTCATATGGCCCGCAACGGTGCGCCGGAACGCAAGGGCCGCGACTTTCGGCGGCCCACGTTTTTGCGATTGCACAATCGCTGCGCCAGACGTGGGATCATTTCTCTTGGGATCATTTCTCCCGAATCGGCGGCGCGACCTTTTCCGCCGGCGCGGGCGGCAGCGCGGGCTGAGCACCTGTCTTCTGCGCGTCCGGATCGGGGCGGGCCGGCTGCGGCGGAACGTCCGACGGCCGCTGGCCGGTGGTGGGCGGCTCGGGCGGCGGTCCCGACGGTTTGGTTTCCGCGCCGGGCGTCGATTGCGTCGGCGGCGTCGCCTGCGCGATGTGCAGGGAATCGTGCGCCATGATCTCGGTCAGCGAAAGCGCCGAAATGACGAGCCCCACCGCAATCAACGTGGCAGCGGCCAGCATATTCCTTCGGTATTCACGTCGGCGGTTATCGGCAGGCATATCGTTCAACCCACGAATCATTTCGCGGATTCAACGGCCGGCCGGGCGCATGGTTCCGTGCGGAACCTGCCCAAGCCCGTCGTCCTGAGGGACCCGCACAGCGGGCGTCTCGAAGGATGCAGGCCACAGACGGGGATGGCTCGAGACGCGCTTCGCGCTCCTCACCATGAGGGACTATGACGCACTATGCCTAGAATTCCATCATCCCGGCATCGCCATCCTCGGTGCCGAACGCAAGCAGTGTGCCTTTCGCGTTCCAGCCCAGCGCCGAGACCGGCTCGCTGCCATTGCGGCGCACCAGAATTTCCGCGCCGTCCTCGTAGCGGATGATCAGCACGGTGCCGTCGCTATAGCCGGCCGCCATGAACTCCTGCTTCGGATGACAGGCGACCGCCGAGACGCGCGCCTGCAGCGGCGCCAGCATCGCCGGCTCTTTGCCCATCGGCCCGTCCTTGCTGTTGAACGGCCAGATGATCACGGTGTCGGCGCCCGAGGTGGCGAGCCCCTTGCCGCCCGCGCTCCATGACATCGAGCGGACGCGGCCGGGATAGCCGCTCATCCGCATGTGCCTGTTGTCGGCGAGCCGCCAGCCGTGCAGCGCCGGCTCGTGCATGGCGGTGACGAGGAATTTGTTGTCCGGGCTGAAGGTCACGGAAAGATGCGAGCCGGCCCATTCCAGGAATTCCGGTTTCGCCGCCATGTTGGGAAACCACAGCGTCACGCCGTTGTAATGGGCCACCGCGACGCGCAGGCCCTTCGGCGCGAACGCCAGCCCGCCGACGGTCGAAGGCGCATCGAAACTCTTCTCCTCGCCCTTGGCGCTGCGGATGAACGCGGTCTTGCCGGCCGACCATGCCACGGTGCCCTCCGGGTGCAGCGCGACGTTGTCGATCCAGCGCCGCCTGGCGTCGGTCGCAAGCACCGAGGTCTCGCCCTTCGCATTCAATGCGATGACCTTGCCGTCATCGCCGCCGGTGACGATTCGCTTGCCATCGGACGCCGTGCAGAGGATGGCGCCGCCATGCACGTCGGCATGCGCGACTTCGCCATCGGCGTCGACGAGCGCGATCTTCTCCTCCGCGCAGACGAAGCCCGCGGTATCGCCGAGGAAGTGGACGGCCGCGACCGGCGCGCGGACCGCGACGGGTTTCACGCGGTCGGTCATGGAAGCAATGGTGAGCTGTTCTGAGGACATCAATTCGATCTTCTTGGCCTCAAGCGACAATGCAGCTCGCAAAGCCTTCGCGAATGGTCTGCTCCGGCAACTCGCGGCCGATGAAGACGACGCGGCTTTCGCGCGGCTCGCCTTCCTTCCATTTCCGCTGATGATCGCCTTCCAGCATCATGTGCACGCCCTGGAACACATAACGGTCGTCATCGTCGGTGAAGGCGAGGATGCCCTTCGAGCGCAAGATCTTCTGGCCCTCGGTGGCGACGAGGTTTTGCAGCCAGGGCATGAATAGTGTGGGGTCGAGCGGCTTGTCCGAGCGCAGCGACAGCGATTGCATGTCCTCGTCGTGGTAGTGCTTCAACCCGCCATGGCTATGGCTGTGATCGTGGTGATGGTCATGGCCGTGATGATGATCGTGGTCATGGTGATGATCGTGGCCGTCGCCGGCGTCGAGGAATTCCGGCTCGATTTCCAGAATGCGGTCGAGATCGAACGCGCCGCGCTCCAGCACGTCCGAAAGCGCCACCTTGCAGCGCTCGGTGCGGTGCAGTTTTGCGTAAGGGTTGATGCCGCGGATGCGGGCCTCGACCTCGGCGAGTTCCGGCTTGGAGACCAGATCGGTCTTGTTCAGCACGATGACGTCGGCGAATGCGATCTGGTTCTTGGCTTCCGGCGCGTCCTTCAGGCGGTCGCTCAGCCACTTCGCATCGGCGACCGTGACGACCGCATCGAGGCGGGCGTTCTTCTGCACGTCCTCGTCGACGAAGAAGGTCTGCGCCACCGGGGCCGGATCGGCCAGCCCCGTGGTCTCGACGATGATGGCGTCGAACTTGCCCTTGCGCTTCATCAAGCCGTCCATGATGCGGACGAGGTCGCCGCGCACAGTGCAGCAGACGCAGCCATTGTTCATCTCGAACACTTCCTCATCGGCGCCGATGATGAGGTCGTTGTCGATGCCGATCTCGCCGAATTCGTTGACGATGACGGCGTATTTCTTGCCGTGGTTTTCCGACAGGATGCGGTTGAGCAGCGTGGTCTTGCCGGCGCCGAGATAGCCCGTCAGCACGGTCACTGGAATTTTTTGGGACGAAGGTTCAGACATAACGGCTCCGGCAATATTCAGCGTATCTGGGGAGGGCCAAACCCGATCCCGTAGCGCAGGGTCCTTATATTGTGCCTTACCATATCAATGTAAGTGGGGGCATCGCCCTTTTCGTCCGTCAAACTGTCCGAGTAAAGGGTGCCGCCGATCCTGGCGCCGGTCTCCGCCGCGATCCGCCCGATCAGGCGTGGATCGCTGATATTTTCGAGAAAAACCGCCGGAATTTTCCTGGTTTTGATCTGGGTGATGATCGCGGCAATATCCCGGGCGCTCGGCTCGGATTCGGTCGAGACCCCGCGTGGCGCGATGAACTCGATATTGTAGGCCTTTGCGAAATAGCCGAACGCCGTATGGGTCGAGATCACCTTGCGCTGCTCCGGCGGGATCGAGCCGAGCCACGGGCCGATCTCGCCCTCAAGCGCCTCGAGCTTCACCCGGTAGGCTTCGGCGTTGGCCTGGAAAAGCGCCGCATCTGCCGGAGCCGCCGCGCTGAGCGCGTTGCTGATATTGTAGACATAGGTCTTGGCATTGGCGATGGTCTGCCAGGCGTGCGGATCGGCGCTGGAACCGAGCTTGAGCGGCGTGATGCTGGTGCTCGCCACGACAAGCGTTGCCTTGCTGCCGGATGATTGCACCAGCCGCGGCATCCAGCCTTCGAACCCGAGGCCGTTGACGAAGACGAGTTTTGCATCCGCGATCTTTTTCGCATCCGCCGGCGTCGGCACGTAGACATGGGCATCGCCGTTGGGACCGACCAGCGTGGTGACGTCGACGCGGTCGCCGCCGACATTGCGGACGAAATCGCCGAGGATCGAGAAGCTCGCGACGACGTTGAGGCGCTCCGCCGCGCGCGCGGGGCCGGCAACCATGAACATGGCGAGCGCGGCGAGCCAGAGCCGGATCATGGCTATGCCTCCAGATGCCGGCCGGGAAACATCTGCCGGACCAGTCCGCTGACGGGGCCGAACAGCAGCGAGACCACGTAGAGCGCAGCGGCAACCAGGATGATCGCGGGGCCCGAGGGGATCGTGGTCTGGAACGACAGCACCAGCCCGGCATAGCCCGACAAAATTGCGCTGGCGACCGCGATGCAGATCATGCCGGTGATGTCGCGCGACCAGAACCGCGCGATGCCGGCGGGCAGGATCATCAGGCCGACGCCGAGCAAGGTGCCGAGCGCGTGAAAGCCATTGACGAGGTTGATGACGATCAGCGCCAGGAACGCCAGATGCGCGGGCGCGCCGGCGCGGCTGACGGTGCGCAGGAACATCGGATCGACGCATTCGATCACCAGGGGGCGGTAGATCACCGCCATCACCAGCAGCGTGATCGTGGCATTGAAGGCGATCACCAGCAGCGTCTGGTCGTCCATCGCGAGGATGTTGCCGAACAGCACGTGCAGAAGGTCGATATTGGTGCCCTTGACGGAAACGATGGTGACGCCGAGCGCGAGCGAGACCAGGTAGAAGGTCGCGAGCGAGGCGTCCTCCTTCAGTTCCGTATTGCGCGCGACGAGGCCGGCGAGCAGCGCGACGGTGAAGCCCGCGATCAGGCCGCCGGTCGTCATCGCGAACAGATTGAGCCCGGAGACGAGGAAGCCGATCGCCGCCCCCGGCAGGATGGCGTGCGCCATGGCATCGCCGACGAGGCTCATCCGCCGCAGCATCAAAAACACGCCGATCGGCGCGGCGCCGAGCGCCAGCGCGACCACGGCGGCGAGCGCGCGGCGCATGAACTCGAATTCGGTGAAGGGCGCGATCAGCGCGTCGTACAGCATCAGGCGGCCCGCGACGGTGCATCGTCCGCGCAGGCGGCGGCGGTGTCGTCGAACGCCTCGCACATCCGCAAGGCGACCATCAGGTTTTCGGCGGTCAGCACCTCGGCGGTCGCCCCCCAGGCGACGGGGCCACGCGCCAGCAGCAGGGTTTCCGGAAAATGGCTGCGCACCAGCTCCATGTCGTGCAGCGCCGCCAGCACGGTGCGGCCCTCGCCGTGCCAGCGCTTCACCAGCGCCAGGAGGTCGGCGGAGGTCTTGGTGTCGATGGCGTTGAACGGCTCGTCGAGCACGATCAGCCGCGCGTCCTGCAGCAGCGCGCGCGCGAACAGCATGCGCTGCATCTGGCCGCCGGACAGCGTGCCGATGGCGCGGTTCTCAAAGCCGTTGAGGCCGACGGCGGCGAGCGCCTGCGTGATCTTGTCCCGCTCCGGCTTTCCCATGCCGCCGAAAAATCCGATTCTGCGCCACAGGCCGGTGCCGACGAAATCGAACACCGAGATCGGGAAGCTGCGGTCGATGTCGACGCTCTGCGGCAGATAGGCGATGTCCCTGATATCGAGGCCGCCGAGATCGATCGATCCGGAGAGCGGCTTCAGAATGCCGGCGAGCCCGCGAAACAGCGTCGACTTGCCAGCGCCGTTCGGCCCGATCACCGCCACCAGTGCGCCGGCAGCAACCTCGCCGGTGAGATGATGCACCGCCGGATGGCGGTCATAGCCCAGCGTGACGTTGTGGAATTTGAGCTGCGCACCCATGCTCACCTCATCGCAACCAGCACGACCGCCCACAGCACGGCGGAGACCACAAGCGCCGCCGCCAGGCGGGTGGCGACCGTCATCCGCAGGATCGACCATGGCGCCGCCTGCGCCGGATGGGGCGTCGCCGGGCCGTGGGCATGGGCGTGGTGATGGCCGTGATCGTGGGTATGGGAGTGCGGCATGGCCGGAACGTTATAATATAACATTACGGGAGTCTATGTGTGGGCAACGGCGCGGGCTGGGCCGCCGGGCGGCTTGAACGCCGCCGCCGGCCGGGGCGACCAACCCCGGTGATGACCCAAAGCGCCACCCCTGCGATCCGCCCTGCCGACCCCGCACGGAGCTATAGCCCGCGCGAGTGGCTGATGGATTTTCTGGCCATCGGCACCGGCGGGCTGGCCGTTTACCACTACAGGCCGGACGGCTTCCTCGCCGGGCTCATCGTCTTCGTCGGCGCCTACACGCTCACGCATTCCCTGCAGGGCCTGAACTGGCAATCGCTCCGCGTCTTTTCCCAGGCCCTGCTCGTCCTGCTCACACCCCTGCTCCATCTGACCATGCTGATGATGGCTCCCGTCGGCACCAGCGTTCAGGGCCTGGTCGCGACGTTCCTGCTGCCCGGGATCGCACAAGCCTACTGGCTGTGGGAATTGTGGCCGGCGACAGGCTACCCGTCTCACCCGCTCGCCGTGCTGTGCGCGGGGTGGCTGGCGCTGCTTGCGATCTGGATTGTCGCCGTGACCATGCTGCGTGGGAGCCGTGCACTTCAGGCGAACTAATTCAAGATAGCGTCGCCAAAGCATCAGTGCGGATGGCCTTCGGGTGAACCAGCACATCCGCAAGAGAATCGCTTCAGGCCTCACGGCTTGCCGATCACCATCGCGATCGCGGCGGCGAGAAACGGAAACGGCAGCGAGACCGCCGCGCGAAACCAGACGAACTTCGCCGGCATGAACGGGATTTCCCAGAGGATCATGCGCTGGAAGGCGAACAGCGCCCAGGCCACGACATAGGCGATCACCTGCGGCGGGCCGCCGCCGACCTTGAGCGCCACCGCGCCGATCGAAAAACCGACCACCGGGCCGCCCGGCGTTGCCGCGCCGGCGATCACCGCGGTCAACACGCCGAACCAGCCGCTATCGGGCCCGAGCCAGCCGGTGATCACCTCCGGCGGGATGACGGCGGCGATGTAGCCCGAGCCGATCACGCCGAGCGCGATGCGCGGCACGATGTTGATGAAGTCCATGGAGCCTTCGCGCACCGACGACACCAGCACGACGCGCCCGCGCCGCCACGCCATGAAGCCGAGGAGTGCGACCGAGCCCCACAGCGTGACGTCGATGATCAGCGCCGACGCCGTCACTCGGGCTCGCCCTTCGGGTACATCCGGACAAACACGAAGCGGCCGAGCGCGCCGGCCAGGACCGGGATCGGCAGCGAGATCACGATGCGCCACAGCGTGAAATCGGTGCCGAGGATCGGCAATTCCCAGGCGACCGCGCGGCCGTAGCCGATCAGCGTCCAGCTCACCACCATGGCGATGGTGGCGCCGAAATCGGCGCCGACGGTCAAGAGCGCCGCCGCCACCGGATAGGCGGTGAAGGGACCGCCGGGCAGGATCGCGCCGAACGCAGTTCCGATCAAAAGCCCCTTCAGGCCCGATTCCGGTCCGAGCGAGCGCGAGACCTTATCGTGCGGCAGAATTTCCGCGATGAAACCGCCGAGCAGGCAGCCGGCCAGCACGCGCGGGATGATTTCGCCGAACAGCAGCAGATCGTGGCTGAGAATCTTGAGTACGCCGTCGATCCCGTCGCGCCGCCACACCAGCGCGGCGCTGACGGCGACGAGGACACCGATGAAGATCATCGACCAGCCGACCGGCTTGCGGGCCCGCCTCGGTTTTGGCTCGGTGTCGTCGGCGGGCGCCGGATCTTTTGTCGGAGGTTCGGACAAGGCGATGGGGTTGGCGGGGGATGCGGTGGTATCCTGCTTAGTCCGCCCCTTGTGGCGAAGCAAACGGAAGCTCGCACGATACCCATGCGCTTGTCAGGCATGCCCATGCGAGGACGTCACGCAGCTCCGTGTCCGTACGGGACGAGGCTCAGGCGAACTGGCGGACCAGCGCAAGGCCGCCGAACAGGCCGGCGATCGAGAGCACGACGGACCCGATCACGTAAAGCGCCGCGAGCATCAGTTCGCCGCGCTCGTAGAGCAGCGCCGCATCGAGCGAATAGGCCGAGAATGTGGTGTAGCCACCGAGGATGCCGGTCATCATGAACAGCCGCCAGGGCTGCGACGCCTCGCCCTTGAAGGCGAGATAGCCCGCGATCAGCCCCATCACGGTCGACCCCGTGATGTTGATGATGAAGGTGCCCCAGGGAAATCCGGTGCCGATGCAGCGCGCGCAGGTGAGGTTGATGAAGTGGCGCAGCGCAGCGCCCAGCCCGCCCCCGACAAAGACCAGCAAATAGCTCATCGCAGCTTCTATCCACGTCAGCGAAGTCACCCGGCAGAGCGCTTGTGCCGCAGGCGGGCGATCCGCGCAAGGAGCGCAGCGGCCAAAATGAAAGGCGGCAGGTGGGATGCTGCCGCCTCGTGCAGGTCCATCTAACGTCATTCCGGGATGGTCCGAAGGACCAGACCTCAGGTGCGCAATTGCGCACCGGGGAATCTCGAGATTCCGGGTTCGATGCTTTCGCATCGCCCCGGAATGACGGCGTCCAGATCTTAAGCGCCGGCCTTGCCGTACAGCTCGTCGACGTAGTCCCAGTTGATCAGGTTATCGCAAAACGCCTTGAGATAATCGGGACGGCGGTTGCGGTAGTCGATGTAGTAGGAGTGCTCCCAGACGTCGCAGCCGAGGATCGGCGTCGCGCCATGGACCAGCGGGCTCTCGCCGTTCGCGGTCTTGGAGATTTCCAGCTTGCCGTTCTTGACCGACAGCCAGCACCAGCCGGAGCCGAACTGGCCGACGCCGGCGGCGGCGAAATCGGCCTTGAACTTCTCGAGGCCGCCGAGGTCCTCGGTGATCTTCTTTTCCAGACGGCCGGGCAGCTTGCTGCCGCCGCCGTTCGGCTTCATCCAGTTCCAGAAATGCAGATGGTTGTAGTGCTGGCCGGCATTGTTGAACACGGCCGGGTTCTTGCCGAACGAAGCCTTGACGATCTCCTCCAGGGACTTGCCTTCGAATTCAGTCCCCTTGATCGCGTTGTTTCCGTTGGTCACGTAAGCCTGGTGATGCTTGTCGTGGTGATATTCCAGCGTTTCCTTGGACATGTGGGGCGCAAGGGCGTCGTGGGAATAGGGCAGATTGGGCAGCGTGAAGGTCATGGGGTGATGTCCGAACTGATGGAGAAGTGGTCTAACGGGAAACTCTTATAGAAGGTTCCATCGGGGTTAAACACCGCCATTTTGGCAAAAGGCGGCGTCCCCTGCCGCATATATTGTCAAAACCGGCTGCTTCGAATTAGATTCGAAACCGTACCGGCATGAATTTTTATGGGATGAATTTCAATGGGGCTCCGTGCGACCTGGTCCATCCCGGCGCTTGTCGCCGCGATCCTCGCCATTCCCGCCGCCGCCGATGCGGCCGGGCCGGCCATCAGGGGCCGCTTCAGCTATGAGGGCACCGCCAACTGTCATCAGCCGGCGGTGCGAAATTTTCCGATCCGTGCCGAAGGGACGGCGGTGCTTACCACGGACCGCAAGGCTACCTTCGACATGCGGACGAACACCGGGGACCAGACCCGCCTGAAAGCAACGCTGGGCGGAAAGCCCACCGAAGCGCCCGGCGGCTCGACCAGCCTCAATGTCCTGGGCGCCCACACGCTTCGCGTCGTGCGCGAATATCCGAACAACATCGCGATCGTGACGATGATCATCCGCGGAGGGTCTTGCCGGATGACCATCGACAATCGTCTCAAGCCGGGAAGAAGGGTCTATACGTTCGTCAGCGGCGCCGGCGAGGTGTCCTATTGCGCGCGTCCGCACATTACCCGGGCCGAATGCAGCAATTATTGAGGCGCTTGCGCATGGTGGCGCGGCGTTATTCGCAGAATGACGTACCGTTATAGACGAAGCACTTGCGTCCGCCCGACGCCGGCTTCTTGCGCTGCGCGACCACCGGCTTGCGCTCGGCCCGCTTCTGACAGGCGCCGTTCGGCCCGGGCACATAGCCGTCATCGCAGGTAATCTTGACGCAGCTATCGCCGCTGGCACGGGTACCGCGTTCGCATTCGAGCGGACACACCCTGCCCGTCCTGGCCCGGACCGCATCGAGCGCATCGATGCTGGCAACCTTCACGTCGAATTTGGTGCCGGCCTTGTCGTTGAAGGAGGCCAGCGCCCGGCGCGATGACGCGTTCCACTGATTGTCGACCGCGCCGGTCTGGCAGCCGACCCGTTTCAGTTCGGTTTGCAGCAGGCGGGGAACGTCCTGCGGCGCGGGCCCGTCGGGCTTGGAGTCTGAGGGCGCCACGGCAGCAACAACCGGCCCGGCGGGCTTGATGGCATCGGAGCGATCATCCGAAGGCTTGGATGGCGTGGCGGCGGCGAGCTTCGCAGCTTCCGCCTTCTTCGCTTCCTCCGCCGCCTGTTTTTGCAGCTCCGCGGCCTTGGCGCGCTCGACCGCCGCCAGTTTTTCGTCCTCGATCCGTTTCTTCTTCTCAGCCGCTACTCTCGCCTCTTCGGCGGCCTTGAGCTGCGCGGCCGCTTTGGCTTGCTCGGCAGCCCGAGCGCCTTCGGCGGCAAGCCGCGCCCGCTCCTCCTCGGCCTCGCGGGCTTTCTCCGTCGCAGCGATTCGCGCGGCCTCGGCGGCGAGCTTGTTGCGCTGGGCCTTGGCGAGATCCGTGTAGAAGCCGGACGGATTGGCCCGGATGAAGGAGTCCCAGGCTTCCCTGGTGCCGACGCGTTCGGCGAGCTCATAGTCGCGGCGGAGATCGGCATTGGCATTACTGGCAGGGACTGCCGGCGCAGGCACCAGCGCCACGTCATTGCCGCCGAGCGAGCCGTAGACGAACGGCTCCTGCTTGTTGCCGGTTGCGGCCATCACGTCGTCACGCACCAGGCGGAACGCCTTGCCGAGTTCGAGGCCGGGTTTGACAAGATGCCGCAGCAGCGCGGCCGTGAACGGGCTGTTCCTGCTGTCGCCGTCGGCGGCGGTCGATCCGCCCTTCGCCGCGAACGCAATCAGCGTGTTCGGCCGGGACGGCTCGACACCGGCAAGGCCACGGCCGAGCGAGCGGGACGCCACCGTCCGCTTCATGCTCTTGGCGAACGGATTGTCGCGGCAGGCATCGAGAATGACGAGCCGCAGTTGCTTGGCCGGTTCGATCGCCTGCAGAATCCGGTCGAGCGAGATGGCCTCGTCATAGGCATCGGTATCGCGCTCCAGCACCGCGTCCACCGGTATGAGATAGTTGGTGCCGTCCACCTCGATGCCATGGCCGGCGTAATAGATGACGGCAATATCGGCATCGCGCGCCTTCTCGGTGAAGTCGCGCAGCGCGCGCCGCATTTCGGTATTCTTCAGGTCGCGCCGGGATTCGACGACATCGAACGAGGCCTTCCGGAACATGTCGGTGATGGCGGCTGCGTCATTGGCCGGGTTGGTCAGCGGAACGACGTTCTGATAGCTGGAGTTGCCGACGACGAAGGCGACGCGCTTGTTCGCAAAAGCAGGCTGGGCGGCGACACAAGCCATTGAAAGAATAAAAGAAAAAATTGCAAGCCGGCGCATCGACGTCCCCGGTCCCAAGGCAGACAAGCATATCATTTGGGCCTATGACAGCAAGGCGCCGGCCGCTATCTGCAATCGAATTCACCAGTGCATCGGCCGCGCATCGCAGCAGGGTCTGAATTGAAATGAGCATCGAGATCGACGTCCTGAACGGGGACTCCTCATGGCCGCGGGTCGAACCGCTGATGAAGGCGGTCTGGCCGCGCCATGTCGTGGAAAGATTGTCGTGGGGCCACATCAAATGGGCGAATGCGGATTTGCGCGTGCTGATCGACGCGCCGGAAGATTCGCCGACGCCCGGGCTTGCCTGCCATGTCGGCGTCTATTTCCGTACCGGCACCTGGGACGGGCGCAAGGTGCAGATCGGCGGCATCGGCGGCGTCGCAACCCGGGAGGATTGCCGCGGCCGCGGCTATGCCACGCTGGCGCTGAATGCCGCGATCCGGACGCTGCGCGATCACGAGGCCGTCAGGTTTGCGATCCTGTTCTGCGAGCCGCACAACGAGGCGTTCTACCAATCGCGCGGCTGGCATCGTTTTGAGGGCGAGGTCTATGCCGAGCAGCCGGAGGGAAGAATTCGCTTCGAGGTGATGGCCCCATACATATTCGATTTCACGCGCAAGCCGCGCGATGGAATAATCGACCTATGCGGCCTGCCGTGGTGACCTCTGCATTCGCAGCAGGTGGCTTGCGGCGAAACAAGCGAATAATATGTCATCCATAATTTATTGATTTGGATCACCGGTGACGTATGACCATTGATGCCCCGATCGACGCACGTCCTGCCGCGGTTCCGGCCGCGCCGACCAGCGCGATCCTCACCTCCCCGATCCTGCCGACGCTGCTCAAGCTCGCGCTTCCCAATGCGATCGCCATGGTCGGCACCACGCTGGTGGCGGTCGCTGAGACCTCCTATATCGGCCGGCTCGGCACCGAGCCGCTCGCCGGCATCGCGCTGGTGTTTCCCTTCGTCATGCTGACGCAGATGATGTCGGCGGGTGCGATGGGCGGCGGCGTTTCCTCCGCCATCAGCCGCGCGCTCGGCGCGGGCAATCGCGAGCGCGCGGCGGCGCTGGCGCTGCATGCCGTGATGATCGGCGCCTGCGCGGGCCTGTTCTTCACGGCGATGATGCTGGTGTTCGGCCCCGCGTTCTACACGCTGCTCGGCGGGCGCGGCGGGGTGCTGGAACAGGCGATGCAATATTCGAGCGTGCTGTTCTCCGGCGCGCTTTCGATCTGGCTGGTCAATACGCTGGCCTCGGTGGTGCGCGGCACCGGCGACATGCGGATTCCTTCGGTGACGCTGATCGGCACGGCATTCGTGCAGATCGCGGTCGGCGGCGCGCTCGGCCTCGGGCTGTTCGGCCTGCCCCGGCTCGGCATGGGCGGTGTCGCCGCGGGCCAGCTTACCGCCTTCACGCTCGGGGCGATCTTCCTGGCCTGGTATCTCCTCAGCGGCAACAGCCGCTTGATGCTGAACTTCAAGGGCTTCACATTCCAGCGCGAGATGTTCTTCGACATTCTCAAGGTCGGCGCGGTGGCCTGCCTGTCGCCGCTGCAGACCGTGCTCACCGTGCTGATCTTCACCAAAATCCTCGCCGGTTACGGCACCGCGACGCTGGCCGGCTACGGCATGGGCTCGCGGCTGGAATTTCTGCTGACGCCGATCGCGTTCGCCTTCGGCGTCGCCTCGGTGCCGATGGTCGGCATGGCGATGGGCGCCGGCCTCGTGTCGCGCGCGCGGCAGGTGGCGTGGACCGCGGGCGCGGCGGCGGCCATCACGGTGGGCGCGATCGGACTTATCGTCGCAGTCATGCCCTCGCTGTGGGTCTCGATGTTTACCAGCGATGCCGGCGTCACCGCCGCCGCTTCGGCCTATCTCGCCCTGGCTGGACCGGCGTTCGCCTTTTTCGGGATGGGCGCCTGCCTCTATTTCTCTTCGCAAGGCGCGGCAAAGGTCGGCGGGCCCGTGATGGCCGGCACCGCGCGACTATTGATCGTCGGCGGCGGCGGCTGGCTGCTGGCCTCGATGGGCGCGCCGGCCTGGACCTTGTTCGCGCTGGTCGGCGGCGCGATGGTCGTCTACGGCCTCGGCACGGCACTGTCGATTCGCCTCACGGACTGGGGCAAATAACCCACAGCCAACGCCACACACGCAATCGTACGTTGCGCAAATCTGATTTGTTGCTATGCAAGCCTGCTTTTTCGAAGGAAAGATTCATGGCCTGCATAAAAACTCTCGTCATCGCGCTTACGGCCGCATTGCTGGCCGCCACGTCCTCCGCTCTTGCCCAAGGCGCCGCTGAGCCGAGCGGCGTCTGGCAGACCCAGGCCGGCGACGCGCGGGTGAAGATCAGCAAGTGCGGCGGCAGCATCTGCGGCGTGATCGTCGGCCTGAAGGACCCGATCGATCCCGCTACCGGCAAGCCGCAGGTCGACGACAAGAACCCCAATCCGGCGCTGAAGAAGCGGCCGATGATGGGCCTGCCGCTGTTCAGCGGCATGCAGCCCGTCGCCGCCAATAAATGGTCGGGCCAGATCTACAATGCCGATGACGGCGGCACCTATGCGAGCAGCATCTCGGTGGCGGGGCCGGATACGCTGCGCGTCGAAGGCTGCGTCGGCGCACTCTGCGGCGGCGAGACCTGGACGCGGGTTGGTAAGTAACGATTTTCGTAGGGTGGGCTGAGCGAAGCGAGCCCACCCTATCGAGCACGGTAATCGGAGAGATGGTGGGCACGCTGCGCTTTGCCCACCCTACGGCACGGCCTACGCCGCCATCGTCTTGAGCGCCGTCGCCGCGGACGCATAGCCGCCGCGGGCGCCGTCGATGAAATGGACGTGATCGCTGCGCATCACCGACGGCGTGAAGCAGGTCATCATCGCCGCGTCCTGCCGGTGCAGGCCGTAGCGCACGATTTTTTCCGCCGCCGCTTTCGCCAGAAGCCCAGCGAGCGCGCCCTCCAGCTCCATCGTGCAATCGAGGATCATCCGCAGGCCGTCGTCATATTTGCGGAAGTCGGAATTCTCCACCACCTGCTGCACATAGTTCTTCGGCACGAAATTGCCGACCTTGATGCCGAGGCGCATCACGACATAGGCCCACAGCGTTACCGCGAGCACGACGGTGCGCCGCTTCAACAACGGCCCGCCCCGCGCGGCGCGCGCCTCATAGTCGACGCCGGCCGGCGGCCAGCGCAGCGGCGGCCCGCCCGGCGGCACCGGCCGCCCGGCATCCGGCGTGTCTTCGACGAGGCTGATGATATCCTCGATCACCTTGCGGAAGGCACGCGGATCGGCGCCCTTGGCCGGCACCACCAGCACGGAAAGAATGAGCCCGCGCGTCGCGGGAATTTCCTCGAAGCGGCACGACAGGCCGGACAGATCAGGCTGCGTGCCGGGCGCCGCGGGCGGCACCGCGAACTCGCCGCGCTTCATCGCCGCGTCCGCCCAGCCCAGGCCGCCGCCGGAAAACATCGCGTAGGAAAGATTCGCCGACGGGCCGAAGCGGGCAACCCTGATATCGAGGCCCTGCGCGCGGATATCCTTCACCGGCACCAGCGCCACCCGCATCACCAGATCGAGATCTTGCCGGACCCATGCAGCCGTCGCCGCCAGCGCCGCGCGGGCGCGCGCGAGGTCCGAGGGCGCCACCGCAAAGCTCGCGCCGTCGCCGCCGAACACGAACGGGAATTCGCGCCCGTCGAGCGCATTGGTAACGGCCGCGATGACGGCGGCACCGGCCATGTTGACCGCCTTGTAGCGCTGGTTCGCGATCGCCTTGGTCGATTCCACGATGTCGGCGACGCCGACCGACCAGTCGTCCGGCAGCGGCGCATACATCGCGGGGTCCATCAGGCTGCCGAAGCCACGAAAGACCGGAATCGCGCCGTAGAAGATGTCGGTGCCGTCGGGCGTCGTCATGGCGGTCTGGGCTACCCCGGTTCCAGCGTTGTGGCAGATACGGCCGGATTTGGGATCCGGTTCAACGCGCGGCGAAACGCCCTACCCCTTCACGATCCCGCGCAGCACCAGTTGATTGAGCCGGCTCGCAAACGCGGCCGGATCTTCCGGCAGTTCGCCGTCGAGGATTTGCGCCTGCTCCAGCAGCAGGAACGACAGGTCCTTGGCCGCGTCCTTGTCTCCGGCAATCGCCGCGACCAGCGGGTGGCGCAGATTGATCTCCAGGATCGGTTTGGTGGTCGGCCCCTTGTTCTGCATCGCGAGCAGCCGCTCGAGCATGCGGTCCTGCGCGCCGCCGCCGGCGACCAGGCACGAGGCGCTCGAGGTCAGCCGCTGCGAGGCGCGCACGTCGGAGACGCGCTCGCCGAGCGCATCCTTGATCAGCGCGATCGTGGTGGCTTCATCCGCGCCAGGCGTGTCCTTCTTGTCCTCGGCCGCCTCGTCCAGCAGCGGGATCAGGCCGAAATCGATATCGCCCTGGCTCAGCGACTTCAGCGGCTTGCCGCCAAAATCGAGCGGAGCCGAGGTCCAGAACGCATCGACCGGATCGGTCAGCAGCAGCACCTCGATGCCGCGGGCGGTGGCCGATTCCAGTTTCGGATTCGACTTCAGCCGCTCGATGCTCTCGCCGGTGAGATAGTAGATGTCGGTCTGGTTCGGCTTGAGGTCATCGACATACTGCTTGAGCGAGCGGTTCTCGCCTTTTGTCGTGGTGAAGCGCGACAGCGCGAGCAGCTTCTCGCGCCGCTCATAGTCTTCCCAGAGGCCCTCCTTGATCACGGCGCCGAACGCGTCCCAGATCTTCGCGAATGCCTCCGGCTCCTTGTCGCCGAGCGTTTCCAGCTCCGAGATCACGCGGCCGGTGACGGCCTTCCGGATCTGCGCGAGCTGCGGATTGTTCTGCAGCATCTCGCGGGAGATATTGAGCGGCAGGTCCTCGCTGTCGATCACGCCGCGGATGAAACGAAGATAGGCCGGCAAGAGATCGGCGTCGTCGGCGATGAAGACGCGGCGGACATAGAGCTTGACCTTGCCCTTGCGCGCCTGGTCGAACAGGTCGAACGGTTTTGTCGACGGCGCGAACAGCAGCACCGCATAGGACTGCCGGCCCTCGGCGCGGTAATGCAGCGTCATCGCGGGCTCGTCGAACGCGCCGGCGACCTGCTGGTAGGCCTGCTTGTAGTCTTCCGGCTTGAGCTCGGATTTCGGCCGCTGCCACAGCGCGCTGGCCGAATTGATCTGGCGCGGCTCGCCCTCTTCCGGCACCAGTTCGATCGGGAACTGGATGTTGTCGGACCAGGCGCGGACGATGCGTTCGATCTCATAGGTCTCGAGATATTTCGAGGCGTCCTGCTTGAGGTGGAGCACGATCTCGGTGCCGCGCGTGACCCGCCCGGCATCCTCCTCGCTCCCCAGCGCGATTTCAAATCCACTGCCGCCGGACGACGACCAGACGAAGACCTGATCGGAGCCGGCACGGCGGCTGGTGACCACGATGCGCTCGGCGACCATGAACGCGGCGTAGAAGCCGACGCCGAACTGGCCGATGAGATTGGCGCCGTCCTTGGCCTCGGTGAGGCGGGAGAGAAACGACTTGGTGCCGGAGCGCGCGATGGTACCGAGATTGTCGATCAGCTCCTGCCGATCCATGCCGATGCCGCTGTCGACGACGGCGAGCGTATTGGCCTTCTTGTCCGGCACGATGCGGATTTTGGGCGGCGCGCCGTCGGCGATCAATTCCGGCGCCGAGATCGCCTCATAGCGCAGCTTGTCGCAGGCATCCGACGCGTTGGAAATCAGCTCGCGCAGGAAGATGTCGGTCTCCGAATAGACCGAGTGCACCATCAGATTCAGAAGCTCGGCGACTTCGGCCTGGAACGGCTGGGATTCGGGGGCAGTCGTGGTTGTCATACGGATCTCACAATCGACGCAAGGCAGGGCGGAAAGCCCTGATATAGCGTCGCCATCTGAAGTGGCAAGATTTGCGAGAACGCGTTGAGAACGATAAGCCCCCTCACCGCTCCACGAAGGCACGCTGGAACTGATCCAGGATCGGCTTGAACAGGTAGCTCAGCATGGTCCGGCTGCCGGTCTGCATGAACACCTCAGCCGGCATGCCGGAGACGAGCCGCAGCCCGGCCAGCAGCCGGCGCTCCTCCTCCGGCAGCATGATCCGGACCGTGAAATAGGACGTGCCGCTCTGCTGGTCTTTTGTGGTATCGGCCGAGACGAACGATACCTGCCCGATCAACTGCGGCGTGACCCGCTGGTTGAAGGCCGAGAAGCGGACGAAAGCCTGCTGGCCCTTGCGCACCTGATCGATATCGTTCGGCTGCAGCCGCGCCTCGATCTGCAGGTCGTCGGAGTCAGGCACCACCTCCATGATGGTATCGCCGGCGCGAACGACGCCGCCGATGGTGTGGGCGGCGAGCTGGTGGATCACGCCCGAGGTCGGCGCGCGCATTTCGATGCGCTCGAGCACGTCACGCGCGGCGACCGCGCGCTCCGAGAGCTCGGCCTCCTTGCCCTGCGCCTCGCCGAGATCCTTGACCACCTCGGTGCGGACGTCCTGGTCGAGCCTGACCATCTGAAGCTTGGCCTCGTCGACCTTGGCCTTGGTCTCGGCAATGGTGGAGAGCAATTGGCCGCGCTCACCCTCGATTCTCGCGCTCTCGCGCTGCAGGGTGGTGAGCCGCGCCAGCGGCACCAGGCGCTTGTCGAAAAGGTCCTGAACGCCGGTCAGTTCGCCGGTGATCAGCTCCAGCTGCTTGGCCTTGGATACGACCTGCGCGTCGAGGCCGATGATCTCCTCGCCGAGCTGCGACACCTTGCTCTGCAGCAACTCCTTCTGGCTCTCGCGCGCGGTCACCCGTGCCCTGAACAGCGCGGCCTCGGAGGCGAGCAGCGTCTTGACGTTGGCGTCTTCCAGCCGGGTCGACAGTTCGGGCGGTATCGCCGGCTTCGGCTGCCCGTCGCGCTCGGCAATCAGCCGCGCGATCTTGGCGCGGACTTCATCGAGCTGTTTGCTGACGACCTGCAGGCTGGCCTGCGCCTGCGTCGAATCCAGCCGCAGCAGCAGATCGCCGGCATTGACCCGCATGCCGTTGTGGACCGGGATTTTCGCGACCACACCGCCGGTCGGATGCTGGATGGCCTTGACGTTGGACTGCACCACCAGGTTGCCCGGCACCACGACGGCGCCCGACAGCGGCACGAACGCCATCCAGCCGCCCGCCAGTCCGCCGACGATGAGCAGCGCCCGCAGACCGGTGCGCAATTCGTTCTCATAGGCGCGCCCCGCCCGCTGCGTGATGCTCTCGCCGGGCGCAGCCGCATCCGCCGCGGCATCGCGATTGGCGAGAAATGCGACCCCGGCGGTCACGCCGTTGCGGACGATCTTCGTCATCGAACGGTCGGACGCCACACCGGCCGGGCTCGGCGGCGCCAATTGAGGCGCCTCGATACGCGGCGGCTCGCGCCGGTCGTCGATCTGCAGGACTTCCGGCCGCGACTTCGGTATGTTCAGAAGCGAGGGGTCGTCGGGCGCGATGATCGGACCGCGCGCCTGCCGCTCGTTCCGCCACGCATTGTCATCGACCGGGCCTCGCGCGCGGCTGCGCGGTGGCGGCGCTGATGGTGGCGGCGCAAACTCCGCCTCTCGCGCGCGGCGGGCGCGCGGCGCCGGGGGCTCGATCTCGACATCGTCAGGCTGGGACGACCCGAAGGGGCTGAGCCACGCATCGAGCACGCGTCCCATCTTGCCTTTTTTCCGCCGCTTCGGACGGCCCGGGCGCGGCCGACGCCCCGCGCCGCGTTCGTCCTCCGGCGCACGGCGGAGCGTCTGCCGCTGCTCCGGCCGATTGTCCTGCTCGAAGGCCTGCCGCAACCGCTGCAATTCGAGAATCAGCGCCTGGCCTTGCGGCGCGGCGGCCTCGGCATCGGTTCCTTCGAACCGGCTCCGCACCACCCGTTCGTCGGCGCGATCGAAACTACTCATGACGGAACACTCTCGGCAAGCGACGCACGTGGTTCGGCCTTGGCCTGCGCCTGCGGCGCGGGCTGCGCCGGTGCAGGCGTGGGCGGGCCCTTGCCGTTCGCCTTGCGGACGCGCGCGAAGACTTCCTCGCTCGGCCCGAACGCGATCGCCTTGCCTTCATAGAGCACCATCGTCATGTCGAGCGCGGAGAGTGCGCTGGGACGATGCGAGATCACGACGACGATCGACTTGTTCTGGCGCATGATCCCGATGGCGCGCGTCAGGGCATTTTCGCCGTCGGCATCGAGGTTGGCGTTGGGCTCGTCGAGCACGAGCAGGAACGGATCGCCATAGACGGCGCGCGCCAGCCCGACGCGCTGCTTCTGCCCGGCGGACAGCGATATGCCGCCGGCCCCGATCCGGGTCGCATAGCCTTCCGGCAGGCGCAGGATGATGTCATGGACGCCGGCGATCTGCGCCGCCCTCAGGATGGCGTCCGAACTCGGATTCTCCTCGAAGCGGCAGATGTTCTCGGCCACGGTCCCGTCGAACAGGCCGACATCCTGCGGCAGGTAACCGATATGCTGGCCGAGATCCTCGTTGCGCCATTGATCGAGAGCGGCACCGTCAAGCCGTATGGCGCCGCGATGCGCCGGCCAGATTCCAACCAGCGCCTTTGACAGTGACGTCTTGCCCGAGGCGCTCGCCCCGAGCAGCGCCAGCCCCGAGCCGGCCTTGAGCGAGAACGTGACGCCGGAGACGATCGGCATATCCCGGCCAGGCGCTGCGACTGCAAGATTCTGCACGGACAATTCGCGGCTCGGACGCGGCAGCATCACCGGCGGCGTCGGCGGCGGCGCGGTCGCCTTGCAGATGTCGCGAAGCCGGGCGAGGCCCTGACGCGCCGCGGACAGCTGCTTCCAGGTACCGAGCGCGATTTCGACCGGCGCGAGCGCACGCCCCATCAGGATCGAGGACGCGATCATGATGCCGCCGGAGGCCTTGTCAGCGATGACGAGATAGGCGCCCATGCCGAGCATGCCCGATTGCAGGACATAACGCAGCACCTTGGCGGCCGAGCCGAGATTGGCATGGACGTCGGTTGAGCGGATGTTCTCCTGCAGGTAGCGTTCATTGGCCTCCGACCAGCGTGCCGTCAATCGGTCCGTCATGCCGAGCGCCCGCACGATTTCCGCGTTGCGCTGGGTCGCATCCGCCAGCACCTGGCGCTGCGCGTTCATCTCCATCGCCGCCTTGGCCGCGCCGCGCGAGATCCGCTCGTTCAGCAAGGTCATGGAAATGATCGCCACCGTGCCGAGCAGCGCCGTGAAGCCGATCGCCGGGTGAAACAGGAACAGGCCGAGCAGAAAGATCGGGATCCACGGCATGTCGAGGAATGCCGTCGGCCCCATGCCCGACATGAAGGTGCGCACCTGATCGAGATCGCGCAGCGGCTGCTGCATCAGGACCGGCTTGACGCCGCGCAGCGGCAAGGTGGCCAGCGCCCAATGGATCGACGACTGCAGGCCGGCGTCAAACAGCGTCGCGATCCGGCACAGCATCCGCGACCGCATCGCATCGAAATATCCCTGCACCAGATAGGCGATCAGCACCATCAGGGACAGGCCGAAAAGTGTTGCAAGGTTGCGGCTCGGAATCACCCGATCGTACACCTGCAACATGTAGATCGAGCCCGACAGCATCAGGATGTTGATGACGCCGCTGAACACGGCGACGCCGATCATGCGTCGCGCGCTTGCGCGCAGCGCGCTCGCGACGGGATCGTCGGCAGCCAGCGTCGAACGCAGGTCGGAAATTGCGCGCGACACCTGCACTGCTCGCGCCTGTGGCTGGCCTTGAGCCATACTCATTGAATTGCCCTTCGACCCGCGACCGACGGATCTCCCTGATGGTCTCCTTGACGCGCGATGCGGACCATTTTTCGGCGAGAATGCGACGAATGCCGATTGTTCACGTTCGCTCGTGGGTCGAACGATGGCAAACGCATCCTCGCCGACGATGTCTTGCGCGCATGACCGTGCGGAACTCCGGCATTTCCGGCATTGGAGGCTCGCCCTTTTGGATTTGCGCGACGGGCGCGGAACAGGCGCATCGCCGAGCTTTTTCTCGCCCGCCTCATTCGTCATTTTTTGGCGCGGCGCGCGTCACGGATTCGTCCGTCTATCACCTTGCTTCGGCGCTCAATGGTCGCGGTGTCGGCCGAATGACGCCACGAAGCTCGATGATCCTCCGTCGTGCGCACATCCTGCTCCCCGGCGGATGGCCGCGCCCATACGTCAAGAATTCCAAGGAAATAACAGGGGACCAACAATGGCTCGTTTCGCTTCCGGAGATCAGTCCGACGTCGATCCCGATCTCCCGATCGGTGACGTCGCCAGTCCGCCCGTCGCTCCGGCGCCATCGTCGCCGACGATGCCGGAGGAAACGCAAGTTCCCAACCAGCCGGCGGCACGGCCGATCGGTTCGGGTTTTTCCGACCTCGGCGCCACCTCGATCGGCACGGCCCGCCTGGCGACGGAAGCTTCGCCGCCAAGCCTCCCCGATCAGAACGCCGTCAGCCTGGCGCCCCACGCCAACGATCTCGCCATGGTGCAGAGCAATCTCCTGGCCGAACTCAGCGCGGGCCAGTTTTCCGGCGCTGCGCTCGGCCACGTCCAGGCGGTCCTGTCCGACATCACCAGCGCTATTTCGGCGGCCAACGCCACCGTGAGCCCGGCAGGCGGTGTCGCCAGCACCGCCGCCGCCGCACAGCAAACGCTTCGCGCCAGCAGCATCATCAATGCCGTCAGCACCGATGCGGCGCTGGCGAATCCGACGCCGGAGGCGCCGCCGCCCGCGCCGCCACCCGCAGCGCCGCACAGTCTCGCCGAGATCGGCGCGCTGTTCGACGACGTCGCCGGTCAGATCCTTGGCGGGGTGAATGACGACAACCGCGCGCAGATCGCCGACGACATCAATACCGTGATCTCGGACATCCAGGCGCTGATGAAGGCCGACCCCGAGCTGTTCGACGGGTTGACCGGCGCCCATGCCGACAAGATCGTGCAGCAGCTGCAGCTCGAACTCGCCTATATCAACGATGCCGAGATAAGCCCCACCGCGGCACAGGCCAGCAGCGACAACATCCACGACATCATCGAGATCATTCAGGGCGATACCCATCTGGCTGACCTGGCGACGGCTGACTTGGCGACGCTGGGCAGCGTCAGCAGCCCGCCGCCGTTGCCCGATGCCGCCGGTCCGGGGCCGAACCATCTCGACAGCCCCGTCGAGACGGCGCTCGTCGCCAATTTCATCGCGCAATCCAACTCGCTTGGAAAGCAGGCGGTCGAACTCGTGGGCAGCCAGGACGGCAAGGCGATCGCCGCGCTGATCGATGATCTCAAGGCATTCGAGAAGGCCGCCGGCGAACTCGACGGCACGCTCGGCGGCGAGATCGCCGCGATGATCAAGGGATTGCAGACCGGTAACGCGGCACTGGTTACCGCCGCAGCGGACCAGATGCATGGCAATGCGGCCGATATCGGCGGCCACAATGTCCCGGTGACCGGAGGCACCTACAACACGGAGGGTGCGACGGTCGCAGAGGTGCTGGGGACGCCGGCCGCGCCGACGCCGGCAGCCGAAACGCCGACCACCGCCGAGCCGGCGACGTTGGCGACCGCCGACATCACGGCGCCGGCGAACCTCGACTACGATCATGCACCGGCGCCCGAATTGGCGCATTTGCATCATATGTGGGGATAGCGGCGCGCGGCACGACCTCCGGCGTTCCCGATGCTCTCGGGACGCTGGAGGTCGGTATATCCAAGAACGCGTTCGCCGATCCGGCTCACGCGGCGCGGGCATGAAGGCATTTTCGTCATGCTGTGCCCGCCAAAGGACGATCTAAACGAGAGTCTCGGCTACGGCCCAAGAGACCATCATCGATAAGGCAGCGACATCGGCGGTTGATGGGATCGGCGCGGTTGCTGCTTCGGAAGCGAAGTAGCGGGGCGTATGCGTGCGGCAGCGTAAGACTGACTATGGGACCATCATTTTGCACTGGACGTTCGTGGCGGCATTCGCCGTTGCGCTCGTTACCGGTTTGCGCATTGCGACCGAAACGCCCGACCGCACCTGGATCAACTGGTTCGATGCCGTATTGCCGCGCGACAGCGTGTGGATCGCTCACATGCAGGCGGCCATCGTGCTTGTCGCCGTGGCGATCGGCTACATCGTCTACATGCTTCGCTCCGGCCTCGGACGCCGCGTTCAGCTCGACAGGGTTCGCCTGCGCGGCCTGTTCAGGCGCGGGCAGTCCAGGCTCAGCGCCGTGATCGCCCTGATGTACTGGATCTTCTTCATCACGATGTCCGGCCTCCTGGTCAGCGGCGGCCTGCTCTATTTCGGCTTCTACTCCGGGTATGACGTGGCGATGCTGCACTGGGTCGGGACCTGGATGATTCTCGCCTTCGTCGTGCTTCACGTCCTGACGCAGTACAGGAGCGGCGGCGTTGCGCAGCTGCTCCGCATCTTCCGTCCGGCTCCCCTGCCGGCGCCGCCGCCGCGGCTGGATGCGGTCGAACTGCTGGGCCTGCTTGCCGAGCGATCGGCCCGCCTGCCGGACCCCGAAGAAGCCGACGCGCCGCCCAAGGTGTCGTCGCATCCGCTGCAGCCGCGCGCCGACACCCGCCGCGACAAAGCGCCGGATGCGGCTCCGGCGCCGCAGCCGAAGGGGGGACCGGCGCGCTCGCGAAACCCGACCCTGCAGGCCAACGCATTCGTCGTGGCCGCCGCCGCCGCGATCACCGGCGCCTCGCTGCTGGTGGCGACCGACCGGCTCGCGGTGGACAGCGTACAGATTCGCCGCATCAATCCCGCCGACGCTCCCGTTCTCGACGGCGACACCTCCGATCGGGCCTGGCGCAACGTCAGGCCATTCTCGCTGCTGACGGGCGAGGGCGGAAACTTTGACGGCAAGGGCGAAACACGAATCGAAATCCGCGCGGTGCATGACGGCACCTACGCCTATTTCCTCTTCACCTGGGAAGATTCGACACGCTCGCTGAAGCAGCTGCCGCTGATCAAGCAGAGCGACGGATGGCATCTCCTGCATTCCGGCTTTCAGGTCGGCGACGAACATCAATACAACGAGGATAAATTCTCGGTGCTGCTGACCACCTCCGACGTCACGCTGGCCGGCGGACGCACCTTTCATCCCGGGCCGCAGCCGGTCTCAGGCGCCCCGGCCACCATGAGCGGGCGCGGCTTGCACTACACGGCCACGGGCTATGCCGATGTCTGGCAGTGGAAGGCGACCAGCAGCGCTGCCGGGTGGATGGATGATGCCCATTTCGGACCGCCGCTCAATCCGACACCGATGCAGGCAGCGAACGTCGTGCCGTACAAGGGCGGCTTCGCGCCCGATCCGGGAACGGCGAACTACCGCGACAATTTCACGGTCGAGGCCGACCTCACCGGTGGTCCGCGCCGCAGCCGTCTCGTTGCCCCGCTGCGCCTGCCAAAGGTCGTCGCCGCAACGTCGGATGCATTGGGCGACATCGATCTCGATCCCGATCATGGCGAAAGCGACGGCGCGCGCTGGTTCATGACCGAGCAGGATTCGATTCCCTATTCGACCGACGCGGACGCCCGCATCCCGACCGGGACGGTGATTCCCGGCGTCATCCTGAGCGGCGAATTCTCAGGCGACCGCGCCGACGTTCGATGCGCGGCCCGCTGGGCCTCCGGCCTGTGGGCGCTCGAGGTGAAGCGCCGGCTCGACACCACAAGCGAGTTTGACGTGCCGATCCGCAGCGGCGTCCACATGCGGGTCGCCGCGTTCGACCACAGCCAGATCAGACATACACGGCACGTCCGGCCTATTCGTATCGAGGTGGAATGAATGACAAAGATTTGCAAGGTCACGATCAACAACGAGCTGTTCCTGGCCAATCGCGGCGAGCTGCTGCTCGATTGGGCGCTGATGAACGGCGTTGATCTTCCGCATGATTGCCGCTCCGGCATTTGCGGCGCCTGCCGCGTGCGCCTGGTCGACGGCCAGGTATACGGCGGCCACAGCCCGGGCGACGAGATGATCCACGCCTGCCAGGCGCGAATCGTCTCCGATCTGGATATTATGATCGAGGCCGCGCCCGAACCGGTGGCGCTGTCGGCGGAAGTGGCGCAGACCGTTCAGCTCGCGCCCGACGTGGTGGGCGTCGACATCGAGCTGCCGAAGCCGCTCGACTATCTTCCCGGCCAGTATTGCAAGCTGCAGTTCCAGGGATTTCCGGCAAGGTCGTACAGCCCGACCTTCCCGCTCGAAGGATCGCCGCATGACCACCTCCTGCACTTTCACATCCGCAAGGTCTCGGGCGGGCTGGTCTCCTCGGCGCTCGGCCAGGACATCCGCCCCGGGCACCGCGTCAAGCTGATGGGACCATATGGCCGCGCGTTTTTCCGGCAGGGCCATGAGGGCCGTATCGTGCTGGTCGCCAGCGGCACCGGTTTTGCTCCCATGTGGTCGGTCGCCGTCGCCGCCATCATGGAGCAACCGAAACGCGAAATGGTGTTCATCGTCCAGGCGCGGAGCCTGCGCTCGCTCTACATGCACACCGCGCTGTGCCGCCTGGCGCTGTTTCCGAACGTCACCCTGATCCCGATGGTGTCGGAGCCGCAGCAGGTCTCCCACGCGGTCCGCGGCGGCCGGCCGACCGATCACCTGCCACAGCTGACGCCTGACGACGTGGTCTATACCGCCGGCGCGCCGGCCATGACCGATGCGGTGGCGCGGATGGCCAAGGCCGGCGGAGCCCAATGCTACACCGACCCGTTCGTGCAGGAGGCGCGGACGGTCGAACAGCCCGGCCTGATGTCGCGCCTCACCGGCTGGCTGGGCGAGCCCAAGAGTGCCATTCCGCTGCAGCCGTCGCAAAAGCCGGTGCCGATGCCGCGCGCAGCCACGGCTGGCGTCGGCAACCGGTAGCGGACCGTGCAGCGATCATGCGGGAGGCAACAGCCTCTCGCATCCGGTGCCGGCGATGACCGACGACACAGCTTGCCGTGCGGCCGCATCGAGCTTGCCGTATTCCTCGCCGATCCATTTGATGCATTTGGCCTGATACGGGAACGGCTCCTGCACCCATGGCAGGCCGTCGACTTCCGTCTCGACCTTTGCCGCGCCCTGCGCGACCGCCTTGGCGTTGGCCAGCATCACGGGCACGTAGACCCGGCCCATCTCCACGAACAGGTCCCTCAGCGTGGAGGGAATATTGTCGCGCGAAATCCAGTCGGCCTCAGTCGGCTCAATGCCGGAGAGATCTTCCAGCACTTCGGTCCACGCGAACAGCCGTGGCGCTTCGCGAAGCGTGATCGCTGTCGGCGTCGGATCGAAACGCGCCAATTGGGTCAACTGGCCGTAGGCCGCGAAATCCGACGTGCCGGGGCGCGCACCCATCAGGAACGGATGATATTCCAGATGGCGCTTCATGGCGCCGAGGGTGCGGCGAAAGCTTGCTTCGATCACGGGCGCGGTGACGTCGTTCGAGCCGACGACATAGAGCCGCGAGATCTGCCGCTCCTTGATGAAGGCCTTGATCGGCGCGAGCGCTTCTTCCGTCATCGGCTTCACCGACCAGCGCGGCAGGATTTCCGCGGCCTGCTCCGCATCGGCGGCAAAATGCCAGCGATAGTGAAACATCGCCTTGGTCAGCCATTCGTCGGCGAAATCCTCGAGGAGATAATCGAGAAAGGCGATCGCCGGATCCGACGGCACCAGCTTGCGGTCCGGATAGTCGCGCTCGAAGCGACGCAGCAGCGGCGTGGAATCCACAATCGCCTCGATCGAGCCGTCATCCCCAGTGAAATAGAATGTCGGCAGCAATTGCGGCTTCGGCTTGGGCAGACCGGTCGGCGTGCGATGCGAGCCGACCAAAAGGCGATAGGGAATGCGGCGGTAGCGCAAGGCTGCCAGCATCTTGCGCGTATAGGGCGATCCCGGCGCGCCCAGCAGCAGCAAAGGCGGATGTGACATCGAGCTTCCCCCCGTTTCTTGTTTGGCGATGATACTGCCAACGATGAGACGGGCGGAGAAGCCCCATAAAGATGGGATCGGCGGGCTTCTCTTTCAGCCGGAGATGGCCGCGATATACCGCCGAACGGACATTTCGAACGCCGCCTTGGCACCGCCATCGATGTTGCGGCCCCACCACGCACCATAGATGCGGTCGAACGCCAGCGGCGCGACCGCGCCGGCGATCCGGCGCACCGCCGTCGCATTGAGCGGAATGTAGTTGGGATAGCTGTACATGAAGGACAGCGAGCAACGATCCATCGCCACCGTCGCGATATCTCCGGTGAGCAAGGCGCCCTTCCCTTGCGCGCCGGTCCGCCAATGCAGGACGGTAGCGCCGGCGAAATGGCCGCCGGTCCGCACCAGCAGGATGTCGTCCGAGATTCGATGATTGTCGCCGGTCCATGGCACGATAGTCCGATGCGGCCGCGTGACGAAGGCACGGTCATCGCCATGCAGATAGACCGGCACGCCGCCGAACGCCTCGCTCCAATCGGCGACCGCGCCATAGTAATGCGGATGCGAAACGGCGATCGCCTTCAGCCCGCCGAGCGAGCGGACGTAGTCGATGGCCTCAGGTGTCGCGAGCGGCACGCAATCCCACATCACGCAGCCATCCGCTTCGAGCACCAGCAGCGCGCGCTGGCCGATCGCAAAACCGGGCTCGACGGCGATGCCGGGAATGCCGACGTCGTCGCGCCAGACGAGCTTGTGGCCTTTCACCAGTTCCTCGCGCGTCAGCCAGGCCTGGCCCTTCCAGTTCACATATTGCCGCTCGTCCTCACAGACCGGGCACGCCGGCGGCGGCTCGTGGCTTTCGGGAAACTGGGCGCCACACTGTTCGCAGGTCCATAGCGGCATGGCATTACTCCTGTCAGGCGGAGTGGTAACGCAAAACGGAAGGGACGGCCAACGGCCAGCGATGGATAGCTGCCAGCATCTCACCGCAGCCCGATCTTAGCGTTGCGGGAAGTTTGGGTATTGCGGCCCGGATGCACGGCAGATAGGCTTCTACCTGACGCTGATCGCGGCTACCAGCGGTTGTCTTACTGGGAGCATTTTAACCGATTTGTTCCGGATGCCATTTTCATGAGGCGCAAGATCGCCGCAATCCTGGTAGCCCACATCGCCGACTACGGCAGGTTGGTCGCCGATGACGAGGAAGAGACGCTGCGGCGATTGGCGTCCTATCGATCTACTACCGACGACCTCATCGCGGTCGCCGGCGGCCGTATCTTCAATGCCGCAGGCGATGCATTTCTTGCCGAATTTCCCAGCGCCGTCGAAGCGGTTCGCTGCGCCATCGATATCCAGGAAAGCTTGCGCACGCGGAACCTCGCTTATCCGGACAGCCGGCAAATGAGCTACCGCATCGGCATTGGCATCGGCGACGTGGTTGAGCGCGATGGCGATCTGCTCGGCGATGGTGTCAATATCCCCGCGCGTCTGGAAGGCCTCGCTGAACCAGGCGGGATCTGTATTTCGCGCGCGGTGTATGAGCAGGTCACCAACAAACTGTCCGCACGATTTGTCGACATCGGCGCACGGAAGGTGAAGAATATTCCCGAGCCGGTTCATGCCTATCTTGTGGTGACATGGGACGATGGCCGCGCTTATCCGACGCCGCAGGTAACACCCGCTCCGGCAAGCGCGAGATCGGCCAGGAAGTGGCTTTCGGCCTCGGTCATCGCCGCCGTCGCGCTGGGCACTGCGGCTCTTGCTTTCTTTCATGCAACCCAGCGGCCCGACGGCAAGGCTTTGTCGAATTCGACGGCTGCCGTAACACCGCCGCAGGCGTCGACGAGCCCGCCGCCGGCACCCGCGATCTCATCGCCGACAAATCCGCCTTCGACGTCGCCAACGCTCGTTCCAGCCGCCCGCCGCGCCAGTTCAGCGATGAATGAAGCGGACTCCCCGAAGCGTTCTCTTCAATCCTGCGAAGCTCTTGCGGTTCAACGCGGTTGGACTAGCTCCATTTATGACTTGAATGGAAAGCGAGCCTTCATCGCCGAATGCATGAAGGGTGTTCCCTGATTGAAATCGAGGCCTGACCTTCTGGTTCCGTCCGATGGCTATGCCTGACCTCGCATATAGTCCAGCACTTCCGAGCGCTGGCGTTAATCTCTGACCTAGTAACCGATCGCAGCGCCGTCACTTCGCGGATCGGAGCCGCCGCTCAAAGTGCCGTTCCGCGGATCGATCGTGATGCCGTGCGCGTGCCCGGCCATTTCGTTCCAGGCCTCCCAACGGTTGATC
>Ga0102590_1000697_pt1 | contig 65235 bp, 72 predicted proteins | sample AraplaMF_Col_mMF_FD_76859 | JGI IMG/M metagenome (GOLD analysis project Ga0102590, IMG submission 76859) | Arabidopsis root microbial communities from the University of North Carolina, USA - plate scrape MF_Col_mMF | ecosystem: Host-associated > Plants > Roots > Endosphere | place: USA...
GAAAGCTGCCTCTTAAGTTAGTTTATAGGTGACACCTCTCAGCGCCCCGTTCGGCGGTTTATGCCCGCGACTGCGGTCCCTCTGCCGTGGCTTTCCCGGACGGAATGTCGCCGCCGGTTGCTCCGATGGGATCGGTCGGACTTCAGGAATCCGGCGAAACCATCCGGGTCAGCCACCATGTGTGCCGCACAGGCACGCCCGGCGCGCTGTTTCGGGCATCAAGAGACGAAGGCTCGGTCCGTTTGCCTTCATCTCTCCCCGTGTCGCCGGAGGGAGACCATTTTCCGCGAACCCCGGATGGAAGGACTTACGTCGTTTCCTCCCACCCGGCGCCGGTACCGCCTCGCCAGCACGCCTGCCGGTGTATCCGTGACGGAACGAGGGGATTGTAGGCATGGGTTGGGAGGGCGGGGATGAAAGAGGATGGAGATTTGACGTGGAGACTGAAACAATAGCGCTATTTTCTCCACGGCATCCCCACAAAACAAGATTGCAAATCTGCTACAGGTTGTAATCTCGTCATCTCGCAGCCACCATAGTGAGATATTTTTGGATCGGAGATTACTTAGATGCGAGGCTCGGATGACGAAGGGACACAGCCACTAGATTTTAGTACAATGATCATTTTTTTTGACAAGGCGCCAGCTAATGAAGGTAGCAAAGCTGGATTCTGGAATAATTTATTTACTGTCCTTGATCGAGTGCAAAAGATAATTACTGTATCTGTAAGTATATCTTTATTTTTATTTTTGTCTATATTGTTATACAAAAGCCTTAACAAGAACCTGATAATTATTCGTCCCATCATTTTACAAGAGGCACTTGTCAAAGAAGGATACTCGGCTGACGGATTTGCAGCCATGCTTCGTTTGAGCCTTATTAAATTGACGAAAGAAGCCCAATCAAGCAAACCATCTTTCGATGTCAACACGACTGAAATAATACCTGATATAAAGGTTTTAAATACTGGAATTTCCAGCACTTACATACAGACATTAATTGATGACTTCATTGGAGCGGGCCAGACGTCAGAAATAACCGGTGTTGTTTCTGGGGATATAGACCATTTGAAATTTCGCTTCATTCTCACACGCGCAGGAGAAGTCCGGGTCGTGGAATCAAAAGAACCGCTTCGCGGAATCGAAGCTGTAGTACTCTCCGGCGCTGAGGAAATTGCGATGCAGGTTGACCCATATATTGTTGCCTCCGCTTATCTCAGATCTGATCCCCGCAAAGCTGAGCGCATCGCCGACCAAATTATTTTTACCTCGAATAAGGCGGATTATCAGATCCAACGCGCGTGGGCACACATTTTGAAAAGCGCAATTTACTACAATGAGCGCCGAAGCAAAGAAGCGATAAAAGAGGTAGATATCGCTCTAACCCTTGATCAAAATAATACTGTTGCGTTTTTGAATCGAGGTTCGGCCTTACTCGACCTCAACCAAAAAGATGAGGCACTGGAAGCACTTAATAGAAGCGTAAGCCTTAATCCACAATATTCTCTCGCCTACATTGCACTTGGAAATGCGCTTAAGGCTGAGCCAGACCCTGATCTTGACCGAGCCATTGAAAAGTATCGGAAGGCAGTTGATGCCGATCAATCTTCTGCGGTGGCCCACTATGCACTGGCGAATGGACTTCGCTTACGCGGGAAGGACCAGAATGAGGCGGCTTTGGAATATCGTCGCTCACTAGCGTTGGATGCTAACGACGCGTTCGCGCATTATGGTTTGGCAAATGTACTTAAAAGCACCGACCTATCCGCAGCGATTGAACATTATCAAAGAAGCATTTCGCTTGATAGGACCAATCCAACCTTTCAAAGAGCCCTCGGCCAAGCTCTCGCGGAACAGAGCGCCCCATAGTTAATTTCGATTTGGGTAATCCTGCGTTCAGAGCCGATGACATTATGCCGGGGACAGAACGGAGCCGCCCCTTCAATCCCGCTTGATGCTCATCAGCACGTCCCACATGTCCGCGCCCGTCTCGAACGCCGCAGCATTGGCGGCAAATCCCTGTGCCGAGGTGATGGCGTCGAGCATTTCGCTGGCCATGTCGACATTCGAGCTGTCGGGGAAGGTGACGGATGTGGAGGGGGTGACGGTGGTGGTGACGCCGCCGGGGTCGGTCTGGGTCGAGACATGGGTGTCGAGGCGGTTATAGCCCGACGTCTGGGCATTGGCGATGTTGTGGGCGGCGGTCGCAAGCCGTTTGGCCTGGGCCTGCATGCCCGAAACCGCAATGTTCATCACCGCCGACAGACCCATCGCCATCATCCCCGAAACCCGATGGATGCTTTTTACGGCAAGAGCTTCAAGGAAGGCTGAACGGGAACGGTAAGGGAAGCGTAGCGCGGCGCGGCACAGATGTGCCGGAACGGAGCGGAGGCGATGCGGGGGGGGCCGTCTCTTTGCAGGGAGCGGTCGTGCGGGGCGTTCATCCGGGATCAAAAACCCCTCCCGCCTGCCGGCCACCAACCGGGGACGGGTCGCTTGCCCTGTCCCGTCCTCCGGACCCCCACAAGGGGGAGGGTTATGGGTGTGGGTGCCGTTGAATTTCCATCGGGGACAGCCCCAGGGATAAACCTGGGGCCGTGGCTTCGGACAGCTCTTACTCCGCCGCCTCCGCGTAAGCCTCCAGCGGCGGGCAGGTGCAGACGAGGTTGCGGTCGCCATAGACATTGTCGACGCGGTTGACCGGGGACCAGTATTTGTCGACGCGGAAGGCGCCCGGCGGGTAGCAGGCCTGTTCGCGGCTATAGGGGCGGTCCCATTCGCCGACCAGGTCTTCCACCGTGTGCGGGGCGTTTTTCAGCGGATTGTTGGTGCGGTCCATGCGGCCGTCCTCGATGGCGCGGGCTTCCTCGCGGATCGCCAGCATCGCATCGCAGAAGCGGTCGAGCTCGGCCTTGGTTTCCGACTCGGTCGGCTCGATCATCAGCGTGCCGGCGACCGGCCAGCTCATGGTGGGCGCATGGAAACCGCAGTCGATCAGGCGCTTTGCGACATCGTCGACGGAGACGCCGGCGGATGCGTTCAGGGGCCGCGTGTCGATGATGCATTCATGCGCGACGCGGCCGGCCTCCGACTTGTAGAGCACGTCGTAGGACCCTTTGAGGCGGGCCGCGATGTAGTTGGCGTTGAGGATCGCCACCTTGGTCGCCTGGGTGAGGCCTTCGCCGCCCATCATCAGGCAGTAGGACCAGGAGATCGGCAGGATCGACGGCGAGCCGAACGGGGCGGCCGAGACCGCGCCCTCTCTCCCGTCGCTCGCCGGGTGGCCGGGGAGGTGCGGGGCGAGATGCGACTTGACGCCGATCGGGCCCATGCCGGGGCCGCCGCCGCCATGCGGGATGCAGAAGGTCTTGTGGAGGTTGAGGTGGCTGACGTCGGAGCCGATATCGCCGGGGCGGGCAAGGCCGACCATGGCGTTCATGTTGGCGCCGTCGAGATAGACCTGGCCACCGTGCCTGTGGGTGATCTCGCAGATCTCGCGCACCGTTTCCTCGAAAACGCCGTGGGTCGAGGGGTAGGTGATCATGCAGCACGAGAGGTTGGCGGCATATTGTTCGGCCTTGGCGCGGAAATCGTCGAGGTCGATATCGCCGTTGTCGCGGACCTTGACCACGACCACCTTCATGCCGACCATCTGGGCCGAGGCCGGGTTGGTGCCGTGGGCGGAGGTCGGGATAAGGCAGACGTCGCGGTGGGTGTCGCCGTTCGCGATGTGGTAGTTGCGGATGGTGAGCAGGCCCGCATATTCGCCTTGCGCGCCGGAATTCGGCTGCATGGAGAAGGCGTCGTAGCCGGTGATCTGGCACAGCTTCTGCGACAGGTCGTCGATCATTTCCCGGTAGCCCAGGGCCTGGTCCGCGGGTACGAAGGGGTGGATATCGGCGAATTCCGGCCAGGTGATCGGCAGCATTTCCGCCGTCGCATTCAGCTTCATCGTGCAGGAGCCGAGCGGGATCATCGCCCGGTCGAGCGCCAGGTCCCGGTCCGAGAGCCGCCGGATGTAGCGGGTCATCTCGCTTTCGGCGCGGTTCATGTGGAAGATCGGGTGGGTCATGTAGTCCGACTTGCGCAGGAGCGCGGTCGGCAGGCGCCAGGTCGGCTCGAAATCCGAAACCTTGAAATTGCCGCCAAAAGCCCGCCAGACGGCTTCGAGCGTCGCCGGCCGGGTGCGCTCGTCGAGCGACATGCCGATGCGGGTTTCGCCGACCTTCCTGAGGTTGACGCCCTCGGCGACCGCGGCGCGCATGATCAGGCCCTGCATGTGGCCGACCTCGACGGTGATGGTGTCGAAGAAGGTGTCGGGCTCGATGACATAACCGAGCTTTTCGAGGCCCTTGGCCATCAGCACGGCCTTGCGGTGGACCTGCTGGGCGATCGCCTTCAGGCCGTCCGGGCCGTGGAAGACGCCATACATGGAGGCCATGACGGCGAGCAGGACCTGGGCGGTGCAGATGTTCGAGGTCGCCTTTTCGCGGCGGATATGCTGCTCGCGGGTCTGCAGCGACAGGCGGTAGGCGCGGTTGCCGCGGCTATCGACCGAGACGCCGACCAGGCGGCCGGGCATGGCGCGCTTGTGGGCATCCTTGACCGCCATATAGGCCGCGTGCGGGCCGCCGTAACCGACCGGCACGCCGAAACGCTGCGACGAGCCGATGGCGATGTCGGCGCCCATTTCGCCGGGGGATTTGAGCAGCGTCAGCGCCAGCGGATCGGCGGCGACGGCAGCGACCGCGCCGGTCTGGTGCAGGCGGGCGATCAGGCCCGAAAAATCGCGGACATGGCCGTTGGTGCCGGGATACTGGAAGATCGCGCCAAACACGTCGACCGGGTCGAGATCGGTCATCGGGTCGCCGATGATCACGGTCCAGCCGAGCGGCGCGGCGCGGGTTTCGATCAGCGCGATCGTCTGCGGATGGCAGGCGGCATCGACGAAAAAGGCGGTCGCCTTCGACTTCGCCTGGCGCTGGCAGAGCGCCATCGCCTCGGCGGCGGCTGTCGCCTCGTCGAGCAGCGAGGCGTTGGCGACGTCGAGGCCGGTCAGGTCGCAGATCATCGTCTGGAAATTGAGGAGCGCTTCGAGGCGGCCCTGGGAGATTTCCGGCTGGTAGGGCGTGTAGGCCGTGTACCAGGCGGGGTTTTCGAGGATGTTGCGCTGGACGACCGGCGGGGTGATCGTGCCGTAATAGCCCTGGCCGATCAGCGAGACGAGCGCCTTGTTGCGGTTGGCCGTATCGCGCAGCTTGTCGAGCGCCTCGCGTTCGGTCAGCGCCGGCCCCCAGGCGAGCGGTACCGTCTGGCGGATCGAGGAGGGGACGGTCGCGTCGATCAGCGCGTCGAGGCTTTTGTAGCCGACGACCTTCAGCATCTCGGTCATCTCAGTCGGCGAGGGGCCGATATGGCGGCGATTGGCGAAATCGTAGGGCTGGTAGTCGGTGAAATGGAAATCGGTCGAGTCGGTGGTCATGCGATCAGGTCCTGGTAGGCGGCCTCGTCGAGCAGCGCATCGGCGTCGGCGGTGTTCTTGAGCTTGAGCTTGAAGAACCAGCCCTTGCCCTGCGGGTCCGAATTGACGATCGACGGGTCGTCGACGATCGCCTGGTTGACCTCGGTGACTTCGCCGTCGAGCGGACAATAGACGTCGGAGGCGGCCTTGACGCTTTCGACGGTCGCAGCATTGCCGTCCTTGGAAAGCTGGCTGCCTACCTCCGGCAGTTCGACGAAAACGAGGTCGCCGAGCTGTTCGGCGGCGTGGGCGGTGATGCCGACGGTCGCGACACCGTCCTCGAGCTTCAGCCATTCGTGTTCGGCGGTGAATTTCAGCATGGTTCTCTCCGGAAGATCTTTTAGCGTTTATAGGTAGGGGTGATGAAAGGCAGGGCAGAGACGGTGAGGGCTAAGTATTTGCCGCGCACTTCCGCAAAAACCTGGCAGCCGGGTTCGGCAAAGCGGGCCGGGACGTAGCCCATGGCGACCGGGCCTTCGGCGGAGGGGCCGAAAGTGCCGGAGGTGACTTCGCCGAGTTCGGTCCGTCCTTCCGCATCGGCATAAAGTTTCGCATGGGAGCGGACGGGCGCCTTGCCCTCCGGTTTCAAGCCGACGCGGCGGCGGGAGGCGCCGTTTTCCAGTTCGTCGAGAATGCGGGCAGCGCCCGGAAAGCCGCCGGCGCGCTCGCCGCCGGCCCGGCGGGCTTTCTGGATCGCCCATTCGAGCGCCGCCTCGACCGGTGAGGTGGTGGTATCGATGTCGTTGCCGTAGAGGCAGAGGCCGGCTTCCAGCCGCAGCGAATCGCGGGCGCCGAGGCCGATCGGCTGGCAGTGCAGGTCCTCGATCAGCGCCCTGGCGATCTGCTCGGCCTGGTCGGCCGGAACCGAGATCTCGAACCCGTCCTCGCCGGAATAACCGGAGCGGGAGACGATGCACGGCGCGTCGTGGAGAAGCGCGTCGCGGACGTCCATGAACTTCATGTCGACGACATCAGGCCAGAGCGCGGCCAGGACCTCTTGGGCACGCGGCCCCTGGAGGGCGAGAAGCGCCCGGTCTTCGAGGAGTTCGATGTCGCAGCCGGTCAGATGCGCCTTCATATGCGCGACGTCCTGATCCTTGCAGGAGGCGTTGACGACGACGAAAAGATGATCGCCGCGGTTGGTGATCATCAGGTCGTCGAGGATGCCGCCATTGTCGTCGGTAAAGAAGCCGTAGCGCTGGCGGCCGGGTTTCAGGCCGAGGATATCGACCGGCACCAGGGCTTCGAGCGCAAGCGCTGCATCCTCGTAAGCGCCGGATTTCGCCCGGATCACGACCTGGCCCATATGGGAGACGTCGAACAGGCCGGCGGCGGTGCGGGTGTGCAGATGTTCCTTCAGCACGCCGGCCGGATATTGCACCGGCATGTCGTAGCCGGCAAACGGCACCATCCTGGCGCCAAGCGACAGATGGAGGGCGTGAAGCGGGGTTGTCTTGAGAACGGTCTGATCGTCCAAGGACGCCTCCAGGGTTGGCGCTTCCAGGCGCCGGCTCAGATTCAGGCGCAGTGATGCACCGGTTATGAGCCCCCTCTGTCCTTTTTGCCTGAGATTGTTATCCCTTCGGCGAGCCTTTTTCAGGCTTCTCTCCAGAGTTCCTGTCGGTCGACTGCTGGTCCTTTTGCCTGAGAGTTTCCGGGGCGGTTGCTCCTTCGGCACCGCATTCAAGCGGCTTCTCCCAGCGAGTCTGGGCGGTATTATCGACCTCGATCGCGGTTTGGCAAGCCCCCATGTCGCGGGCACCAAGATTTTTGTCGCAACGCAGCAAACGAGATTTGATCTAATGCAATGCGGGACGATATGGGTCAGCTATCACGCGACAAAAGGGCTTTTGCGCTTTATCGCGATTTGGGTTATCCCGGCGTGGATCGGACAGGCGAACAATGACGGCAGGACTGAACAGGGCGGGGGGCTGGACGCGCATTTTCTGCGCCATGCTGCTGCTTTCGCTGGGGTTTGCCCATCAGCCGGTTGAAGCGGCAGCGCCGCTCGATTCCTACAGCGAAGCCTATCGGCTGCCGGACGGCACATTTGCCGATATCTGTTCCGAAGGGAACCACGGCCACCGGATGCCGGCGGCAAAACCGCTCTGCGAAGTCTGCCTGCTTGCTGCATCGGTCATCCTGCCGCCGCCGAACGATGAGGCGTGGCTTGCCGGCGAGCGCGCCCCGCTTGCCAATCCGCCGCGCCGGTTTTCCGGACCGCTCGGCACAACCGCCGTCGCCCGGCCGAAATCCCGCGCGCCTCCGATTTCGACCTGATGCCTTCACTTGATCAGATCAATCGCGGCCGACGCGCATGGATGCCGTCACCGCATGGGGATATTCCATGAAGACCTTCACCAAACTCGCTTTCCTCGGCATTTTCGCCGCGACCGGCATCATTCTTGCCGGTGCGACGGCCGCCCATGATGCGCCCGCCAAGGTTGGCGACCTGGAAATTACCAGCGCCTTCACCAAGGCCATGCTGCCCGGCCAGCCGGTCGGTGGCGGCTACCTGACCATCAAGAACGGCGGCAAATCCGACGACATGCTGGTCTCGGTCTCGTCGCCGGCGGCAGGCACCGTGGAGATGCACGAGATGGCCATGCAGGGCCAAGTGATGAAAATGCGCAAGCTCGATACCGGCATAGCCATCCCGGCGGGCAAGACCGTCGAACTGACGCCGGGCGGGCTGCACCTGATGTTCATGAAGGTCAAGGAACCCTTCAAGCAGGGCAGCCAGGTGCCGGTGACGCTGACCTTCGAGAAGGCCGGCAAGGTGGACCTCACGCTTCCGGTCGAGGCGGCGGGACCGGGCGGCCACGAACACAAGTGACTGTGACGGGCGCCCGCTTGTTCGAGCGGGCTCTTCGTCCCTACCTCAGCAGTTTGAGGCTGCCGGTCAGCGATCTTATCCATTTCGAAGGGCCGGCGATGCCGAGGCCGTCGATCTCCTCCTCGGCCAGATCGCGGCCGGGGAAGGCGGCCTCGTAATCCCGATAGTCGTGCAGCGATCTGGCAAAAGCCGGAAAGGGGACGATCGCGCCGTCCTGCGGCGGTATCAGCGCCTTCAGCATCAAGGCGCGGATCGTATCAGGCTCAGCCTGCAGGATCGGGACCGGCAGGGTGGAACTGATGTCGATCGTTCGGCTTTCGCGATCGGTGAGCCTTCGGGCGGCAAGTGCGGGCATGCGTGCACCGAGGCCAATCGAGATGGCGCCGACCGTATTGGCGACGAGGCCGAGCGGCAAGGCAGGGTTGACGATGATGGTAAGGCGGATGTCGTCGGTCATGAGAAACATTCGTTGTGGAGGAAGGGGCCGATCCTATTGCGGATCGGCTGGTCATTCCTGCCTTTCTCTTTCGGTTTGGCGTCGCTTTCGGTAGGATCTACCGAAAATTTGCAGAAACCAGGAAAAATGCGATGGCAGACGATCTCGAAGCGGCGGATATACGGATCCTGGAATCGCTTCAGGATGACGGCCGGCTGACCAATCAGGCGCTGGCCGACAAGATCGGGCTTTCGACCTCCCCGAGCTGGCGGCGTGTGCGGCATCTCGAGGAGACGGGCGTCATCCAGGGATACAAGGCGGTGCTGGACCGAAAGGCGATCGGCCTCGGCGTGCTCGCCTTCATCCGCGTCAAGATCGACAGCCATAGCGAGGAAGAAGCGGAAGCGTTTGCCGCCGAAGTGATCGGCCTCGACGAGGTGGTCGCATGCTACAGCATTGCGGGCGACGCGGATTTCCTGTTGCAGGTCGTCTCACCCGATCTTGATGCCTATGCGGATTTTGCCATGTCGACGCTGCGGCGGTTGCCACGCATCAAGGAGATGCAGACGACCTTCGTCCTCAAGGAAATCAAGGCTTTCGGCGGGCTTCCACTCCGGTTTGCAAGCAAACGGACTTAGGAAACCGGCCGGTTTGCCGCCCGTTGCGACAACCGGGAGGGTTTTAGAAATCACTTCGATACAACCTGATCGAGTTGTATCAATGAATCTTAACAGAAGTCCGCGATGAATGGCGCCAAGACCTCTCATCAAAGGTTTCGGCAATGGAACTGCGACGTTCTCGGGTGATTGCGGCGGCCGTTTTCCTCGGCCTGCTTGGGGCGATCATACCGATTGCCGCGATGGTCTATATTTCGTGGGTCATCACGGTCGAGAAACAGCAGAACAATCTCGAACGGATCGCGCAGCAGACGATCATGCGAGCGAGCCGGACGTTCGAGGACGCGCGCGCCGCGCTCGATTCGCTCGCCTATCCGCGTCTGGTGCCGTGCTCGGACCAGCATATCGCCCGCATGCGGGTGATCGCCTTCAATACGCCCTCGGTCAAGGAGGTCGGTTATTTCGAGAACGGCCTGCTGAAATGCACGTCCTGGGGAATCGAGGAACGCAAGGTCGAGCGGCCGTGGATCGATTACATGACGCCCGACGGCGTGGAAGTCGCCACCCGCGTGCAGCCGGCGGTCAGCATGGGAAATCCGATGATGGGGCTGCATTACGGCCCGTACAACGTGCTGGTCGATCCGGCCCGTTTCGTCGACATTCTGGTGGATGCCGATATTTCGCTCGCGCTCGCCAACCGACAGGGCATGCTGCTCAACGAACTCAATTCGCCGGAGAAGGACCTCGTCAACTCGCTGATCGACGAGCCGAGGAACGGCATGACGTCTTCGGCGCTCTACGCGGTGGCACGCGACAAGGGGTTGATCGCGATCGCCATGGAGCCCCGTTCCAACCTTGCCGGCAGGCTTCGGGACGAACAGTTCCTGCTGATGCCGGTTGGTGCCTTCATCGCCATCTTCATCGTCGGCGTTGTGATCTGGCTTTCCAAGAAACGGCTGTCACCGCTCGGTGAACTGGCGATCGCGGTGCGCAAACGCGAATTCATCGTCCATTACCAGCCGATCGTAGAGCTCAAGACCGGCATCTGCGTCGGCGCGGAAGCCCTGGTGCGCTGGCGGCGGCCGGACGGATCGCTGGTGCGCCCGGACCTGTTCATCCCGCTTGCCGAGGAGAGCGGGCTCATCCTGCCGATCACCGACCAGGTCGTCGAAGCGATCGTCGCCGATCTCGGCGGGCTTTTGCGAGCGGAACGGTCCCTGCACATCGCCGTCAACCTTTCGGCGGTCGATGTGACCTCCGGGCGCATTCTCGACGTCGTCGACGAAAAACTTGCCAGGACCGAGATCGCGCCGGGGCAGATCTGGCTGGAGGCCACCGAACGCGGCTTCATCGATATCGACGCGGCGCGGGCGACGCTGACCCGCGCCCGGGAACGCGGCCATCTGGTGGCGATCGACGATTTCGGCACCGGATATTCGAGCCTGCAATACCTGCAGGGCTTGCCGACGGACGCGCTGAAGATCGACAAGTCGTTCATCGATACGATCGGCCGCAACAGCGCCACCAGCTCGGTCACCGCCCATATCATCGAGATGGCGAAGACGCTCGACCTGCAGATCGTCGCGGAAGGCGTGGAGACCGAGGAGCAGGCCGACTACCTGAAGGCTCACGACGTCAATTTCGGCCAGGGCTGGCTGTTTTCGAAACCGCTCCCGGCGGCGGATTTCATCGATTACCACCGCAACGCAAAAGCCCGCTCGGGGAGCGGGCGGGGGAATATTAGGTCCGTGGCAGCGTGAATAAGATCAGTCGTCCAGAGCGCGATAGGCCGATTGCGCCTGCGAAAAAGTTGCCTGCGGATGATGCTGCTGCTCGGTCGTCAGCACATCGATCGAGACGGTGGTGGCGGGGATCATGAATTCGGTATCGCCCGGGTCGCCGGCATTCTCGGCGCGACGGGCGTTGCGGTCGGAATCGGCCTTGATGTCCCTGACCTGATCCTTGATGGACAGGCGCCGGCCCGGCTTCAGAGCTTCTATGGCGATGGCGGCGGTGTTCGCCGATATGCTGACCAGTTGTGTCATTGCGCCGTTCACAATCTTTTCTCAGATTATGATAATTACGTCGGCCCTGATTTGTTCCCGTTTAAACAAAACGTCGGCATTTTATCGATTTGACGATTTCCGGTTTTGTCCTAGAAAAAGCGCCATGAACAACTTGCTTCTCGTCGCCGTCGGCGGAGCGATCGGCTCCGTCTGCCGTTATCTGGTCGGGCTCTGGGCGCTGCGCCTTTGGGGGCCGGCCTTTCCCTGGGGAACGCTTGCCGTCAACATCGTCGGCTCGTTCGCGATCGGCTTTCTCGCCGAGCTGATCGTCCGGCGGTTCGATGCGTCGCCCGAGATGCGGCTTCTGATCGTCACCGGTTTTCTCGGCGGCTTCACGACATTTTCCGCCTTTTCGCTTGATGTCGTGTCGCTCCTCGAAAAGGGCGCTACCCTGGTCGGGGTGACCTATATCGTGGCGAGCGTGGCGATCTCGCTCGGCGCCGTGTTCGGCGGGCTGGCGCTCGGGCGGGCAATGCTCTAAAGGGCAGGGCTGATCACAGATAGATGAAAGAGCTTTGATGGCAGGCATCGAGCATATCCGCGTCGAGGCGGACGAGGCGGGCATGCGGCTCGACCGATGGTTCAAGATCCATTATCCGGGCCTCGGCTTCGGGCCGCTGCAGAAACTGCTGCGCTCCGGCCAGGTGCGGGTCGACGGCGGGCGGGTGAAATCCGACGCCCGCGTGCAGCCGGGACAGACGGTGCGCATTCCGCCGATGGAGGTCGACGCCAAGAAGACGGGGCCGATCGCCGGCAGGGATCTCAAGCATTCCAGCGATTTCGAACTCCTGTCGCGCATGGTGCTGCACGAGGACGAGAAGGTGATCGTGCTCAACAAGCCGGCCGGCCTTGCGGTGCAGGGCGGATCGGGCGTGGCGCGTCATATAGACCAGATGCTCGACAGCTGGATCAGCCCGAAGGGCGAAAAGCCGCGGCTGGTCCACCGGCTCGACCGCGATACGTCCGGCGTGCTGGTGATCGCTCGCACCCGGGGTGCTGCCCAGAAGCTGACGGCCGCCTTTCGCGAACGGGACACCAAGAAGACCTATTGGTCGCTGGTGAGAGGCGTGCCGCGCAAGCACGAGGACAAGATTTCCACCTGGCTGGTCAAGGAGCAGACGCCGGATGGCGACCGGATGCGGATCGCCAAGCATGGCGAGGAGGGGGCCGACCACGCGGTCTCCTACTACCGCGTTCTGGAGACGGCGGCGCAGTCGCTCGCCTGGCTGGAAATGGAGCCCTATACCGGCCGCACCCACCAGCTGCGCGTCCACGCATTGCATATCGGCCACCCGATCATCGGCGATCCGAAATATTTCATCGACGATCCGAACTGGGATTTCCCCGGCGGCATCCAGAAGCGGCTGCACCTGCACGCGCGGCATATCGACATTCCGCATCCGAATGGCGGGCGCCTGAAGATCACGGCGCCTTTGCCGCCGCACATGGTGCAGAGCTGGAACCTGCTCGGGTTCGACATGGAAAACGGCGCGAGAGACGACGATTGAGGTAATCAGAACCTATGGATCCTATTTACGCTATAATATTTATCGCGCTTTTCGCTTTCCTGTTTCTTTCTTTTCGCGCGCGGCGCGAGATCAAAAAGGTGGGTGATGACAATAGCGCTGCCGTCAAAGAGAATACGGCCGCTGTTCGCGAACATACCGAAATTCTTCGCCAATACCTTGCCCTGAAAGCATCTGAAACCAAATGAAACTGGTCCTTTTCGATTGCGACGGCACGCTGGTCGACAGCGCCGGCCTGATCCACGAAACCATGCGCCGCACCTTTGCCCATTTCGGCAAGCCGGAGCCCAGGGTGGAAGACACCAAGGCGATCATCGGGCTGACGCTCGACATCGCGATTGCCCGCATGCAGGGCAAGCCGCATGCGGACGAGGAAGCCGTCGAGATGATGGCCTATTACAAGACGCTGTTTGTCGTGGTGCGCCAGGATCTCGATTTCAAGGAGCCGTTGTTCGACGGGATCCGGCAGGTAATTGATACGATCGGGCCGCGCGACGACCTGCTGATCGGCGCCGTCACCGGAAAATCCCGGCGTGGGCTGAAGCTGGTCATGGAGACGCACGGTTTCGACAGGTATTTCGTCGTGTCGCGCACCGCCGACGACTGTCCGTCGAAGCCGCATCCGGCCATGGTGACCGAATGCTGCGACCAGACGGGCATCGAACCTTCCGCGACCCTTGTCATCGGCGACGCCATTTACGATATGCAGATGGCGAAGGCGGCCGGCGCCACGGCGATCGGCGTTTCCTGGGGTTATGCCTCGGTGGACGATCTCAACAAGGCCGGAGCCGACGTGATCGTCCATCATCCGAGCGAATTGCTGAGCCATATCGGCTGAGGTTTATTTCCATGCGTGACATGTTTCCCGATCCATCCGAAGCGCTGAGCCATGCCGATCCGACGCGGCGGGCGCAGATCCAGATGCAGAAGCCGCTGCCGAAACGCTTCTACAGCCAGGTCTCGGTTGCCGAAGGCGAGGGCGGCCATGCGATCCACCTCGACGGCCGCCCGGTCAGGACGCCTGCCAAGAACGGCCTCGTGGCGCCGACGGCGCGGCTCGCCGAACTGATCCGCGACGAATGGGCGAGCCAGGTGGATGTGATCGATCCCGGCACCATGCCGGTGACCCGGCTCGTCAACACGGCGATCGACGGCATCGCGGCAGATCCCCAGGCGGTGTTCGAGGACATCCTGCGGTTCTCCTCGAGCGACATGTTGTGCTACCGCGCCGAAGGGCCGGAAAACCTGGTGGCGCGCCAGAACGACCTCTGGGATCCGATCGTCGACTGGGCGGCGAACGAACTCGGCGCACGCTTCATCCTGATCGAGGGCGTGATGCCGCAGGAACAGCCGAAGGAGGCGACCGCCGCCTTTGCGGTGACGCTGAAGAAATACGACACGCCGATCGAACTCGCGGTGCTGCACACGGTAACGACGCTGACCGGTTCGGCACTGCTGGCGCTTGCCTTCGCAGAGGGCCGGCTTACCGCCGACGAGGCCTGGGCGCTTGCCCATCTCGACGAGGACTGGACCAACGAGCACTGGGGCACGGATGCCGAGGCCGAACATCGCCGGGCCAAGCGGCTCGAGGAAATGCGGGCGGCGACCGAAACTTTTCTTGCGTTGAAGCCTCAGGCTTAATCGTTCTCTAACCCTGTTCGTTGGAACATCGGAAGGTGCCGTTTTGCGGGTTCCTTCATGTTCCGTCGTCTGTTTCGTTTCTGTCTTATTGTGCTGACGGCCCTGCCGCTGATGTCGTTCCGTTTGGAACAGGCAAGCACGGCGCAGGAAAAACTTCTCTATGACGTGCGCGGCGCCTTCGTGACCGCTCGGCCAGACGTGCCGAAGGGGCTGGTGATCGCGACCGACATGCTGGTCGACGAGGCGATCCGCGCGACTACCCGATCGATCGCCCTGCCGCGGACGATCATCTCGGTGCGCATCGACGAGATGTCGCATCTGCCGATGCTGATCGGCAGCCGGCGCGAGGCGAAGGTGACGGTGCAGGCGATCTCGGTCAATACCGGCGAGCCGATCGCCAAGGGAACGTTCAAGACGTCGATCTTCCTGCTGGACGGGGACACGGCCGACCGCGATCTCGCCGAAAAGATCGCCGACCGCATCTCCAGCGAATTCCGTCTCGACGGGACACGGCGCCCGACCATGGCAACCGCGCTGTTTCAGTGAGGGTCAGGCAAGCCTCTGCGCATGCCAGCGCAGGTGATCGTCCATGAAGGTCGAGATGAAATAATACGAGTGGTCGTAGCGCTCGTGCAGGCGCAGCGTCACGTCGATGCCGGTTCCCTTCGCCGCCTCCTCGAACAGCCAGGGGCGCAGGCCGTTTTCCAGAAAGCCGTCCGCCTTGCCCTGGTCGATCAGGAATTCCGGGAAGCGGGCGCCATCCTTGACCAGTGCGCAGGCATCGTATTGGCGCCAGGCCGTGCGGTCGGGACCGAGGTATTTTTCAAAGGCGGGTACCGACCAGTCGGCGGTCGAGGGTTCGACGATCGGGGCGAAGGCGGAGCAGCTCCTGAACCGCTCCGGGTTCTTCAGCGCGATCGTCATGGCGCCGTGGCCGCCCATGGAATGGCCGAAAATGCCCTGGCGGTCCATGTCCATGCGAAAATGCTGGCTGACGAAGTTCGGCAGTTCCTCGGTGATGTAGGTGTACATCTGGTAGTGCTCGGCCCAGGGCTTTTCCGTCGCGTCGAGATAGAAGCCGGCGCCCTTGCCCATCTGCCAGTTGGTGAGTTCGTCGGGCACGTCATTGCCGCGCGGGCTGGTATCCGGGCAGACGATGATAAGGCCGAGTTCGGCGGCCATGCGCCGGTATTCGCCCTTTTCCATGACGTTCGCATGGGTGCAGGTCAGGCCGGAGAGATACCAGACGACCGGGCAGGGCGCCTTGATCGCCTGCGGGGGGACGAAGACGGCAAAGGTCATCTCGCATCTGCAGGCTTCGGACGGGTGCATGAACACGCCCTGCATGCCGCCGAAGGCGGTGTTCTGGGAAAGGACCTTCATCGCTGCTCCTTGGATAGATGTCAGTTGCCCATCGACACGACGGCGTTGACGGCCGCGGCGACAAGGACGGTGTTGAAAAAGAAGGACACGACCGCATGCAGCAGGTTGATGCGGCGCATGGCGGTCGTGGTGATCTGGACGTCCGAGGTCTGGGCGGTCATGCCGATGACGAAGGAAAAATACAGGAAATCGAAGGCGCCGGGTTCGTCCGTCTCGGGGAAATCGAGGCCGCCGCGCCGTGCTTCGTTCTCCTGCGCCTGTTCGTCAGGCCGCCAGAACAGATGGGCGTAATGCATGGCGAACATGGTGTGGATCGTCAGCCAGCCGAGCACGACCGAAGCGAAGGCGAGGGAGACGGCGGCAAGGCCCGCCGGTTGCGAGCGGTTCAATGCCTCGAACAGCGAAACGACGGCGGCGGCGACCGCAAGCAAGGTCACCGCGAGGATCACCGGCGCCGGTTCGTCGTCGTTCTGTCCCTTGCTGCGCAGCGTGGCGCCATCGAGTTTCGGAATGCGCACGGCCATCATGACCAGATAGATCAGGAAGAAGACGACGACCGCGATGCCGGCGGAAAGTTCCGGCACATAGACGATCAGGAACGGCAGGCAGGCCAGCGAGGCGATCGTGCCGGCGAAGAACGGTCCATGCCTGCGATAGTTCAGTCTGTGCCAGGGGCTCGCCATCCGCGTTTCCGATCGCTCACTGGGTTGACTTGGCGCGGCGGCACAGCCTGTCCAGCGTTTCCAGGAATTTCGACCGGTCGCGCGGCGAAAAGGCGGCATTGTAGCCCTTGCTCTCGCCGGTTTCCCGCAGATGCTGGCCGAGGTCGCGCATGGCGCTCGCCATGCCGATATTGGTTTCGTCGAAGACGCGGCCCGTCGGGCCGGTAACCTGCGCGCCGGCGGCAACGCAGCGTACGGCCAGCGGCACGTCGGCCGTGACGACGATGTCGGACGTTCCGGCGCGTTCGGCGATCCAGTTGTCGGCGGCATCGAAGCCCGCCGAGACGATGACGTTGTGCACCATCGGGTCGCGCGACGGGCGAAGCCCGGAATTGGCGACGAAGGTCACTTCCAGGCCGTGGCGTTCCGCGACTTTCAGGATCTCCGGCTTGACCGGACAGGCATCGGCATCGACATAAATCATCCGGAATTCCCGATCAGCCCGCGTTCATTTGCGGGTCCAGACCTCACTGATGGCCTTCTTCGAGCCGTTGTAAGTCCAAACGCCCTTCCAGGTTCCGTCCGGCTGCTCGAAATACATGGCGATCCCGAAAGAGCTGTTGTCGGACGTATATCCGACCGAAAGGGCGATATCGTCACGGCTTGCGGGACCGACGCGGAACCTGTTGTCGCCGACGAATTTCGCGCCAAGACCGGTGCCGACGGACCGGCTTCCGGCGATATCCCAGACGACCTCATAGGTTTCACCGGTACGCGTGACCTTGACGGTGCCGGCATATTGCTTGCCGGTGTCGGGGTTGTCGCCGACGACGCTGAAACTGCCTGTCGGGTCCGCTGAAGCAACGGCGGTAAAAGCCAGCAACAGGCCGGCAACCATCGGGGCAATCATCACCATCCGTTTCCGCATTGCCGTCTCCTGACGAATGGAAGCCTCTGGCACCCGGTAGGTAGATCGGTGACGTGCCGGAGAGGTGGGCAGCGCAGCCCGACCCAGCGGGCTGCGCGCGGAAAACGGTATCAGGCTACGGAGGTCGTCTGGTCGTCGACCGTTGCGCCGGGTACGTTCTTCTTGATGGATTCAATGGCCGACACGGCGGAAGCCTTGGCCGAATAACCTTCGGACGAGAACATGGCCTGACCGTTCGGAGCCTTGAAGCGGAAGCGGTATTCGCCGGCCTTGTCCTTGTAGATTTCGAATTTGTACATCTTCTGCATCCCCATTGATCGGAGTTGAACCTGGACTTATTCGCAGCAATGAAGCGCGTTTCCGGAAAGCACCGGAACCGCCCTCAATAGATCACTACGCTGCGAATCGATTCGCCGCCATGCATCAGCTCGAAACCCCTGTTGATGTCTTCGAGCGGCATGGTGTGGGTGATCATCGGATCGATCTCGATCTTGCCCTCCATGTACCAGTCGACGATCTTCGGCACGTCGGTGCGGCCGCGCGCGCCGCCGAAGGCCGTGCCCATCCAGGTGCGGCCGGTGACGAGCTGGAAGGGGCGGGTGGCGATTTCCTGGCCGGCGCCGGCAACGCCGATGACGACCGACTTGCCCCAGCCGCGATGCGAGCTCTCCAGCGCCTGGCGCATGACCTTGGTATTGCCGGTGCAGTCGAACGTGTAGTCGGCGCCACCGATCTGGTCGGCGCCGCGCTTCGTCAGGTTGACGAGGTAAGGCACGATATCGCCGTCGACTTCCTTCGGGTTGACGAAATGGGTCATGCCGAAGCGTTCGCCCCAGGCCTTCTTGTCGTTGTTGAGGTCCACGCCGATGATCATGTCGGCGCCGGCAAGCCGCAGCCCCTGGATGACGTTCAGACCGATGCCGCCGAGACCGAAGACGATCGCGGTTGCGCCGATCTCCACCTTGGCGGTGTTGATGACCGCGCCGATGCCGGTCGTCACCCCGCAGCCGATATAGCAGACCTTGTCGAAGGGGGCGTCGGGGTTGATCTTGGCGACCGCGATCTCCGGCAGGACCGTGTAGTTCGCGAAGGTCGAGCAGCCCATGTAGTGGTGGATCTTGTCCTTGCCGATCGAGAAGCGCGAGGTGCCGTCCGGCATCAGGCCTTGCCCCTGGGTGGAGCGGATCGCGGTGCACAGGTTGGTCTTGCGCGACAGGCAGGACGGGCATTCGCGGCATTCCGGCGTGTAGAGCGGAATGACGTGGTCGCCCTTCCTGACCGAGGTGACGCCGGGACCGACATCGACGACGATGCCTGCACCTTCATGGCCGAGGATCGCCGGGAAAAGGCCTTCGGGGTCGGCGCCCGAGAGCGTGAAGTCATCGGTGTGGCAGATACCGGTCGCCTTCACCTCGATCAGCACTTCGCCGGCACGGGGACCTTCGAGCTGCACGGTCATGACTTCGAGCGGTTTGCCGGCCTGAACGGCGACGGCGGCGCGGACATCCATGATGTTCTCCCTTGAGGCTTTACAGATTCGCCGCGACCTTTGCACAGGCGAGGGGGCCGGCTCAAGCCGGAACGAGCCGTTCCCGGTCGCATTTCGGTCGGCGGATCAGGGACCGATCAGGGGCACGTGCGGGGATGCCGTGCGCGGCATCTGGCCGGTCAGCCGCGGATCGTCCAGAACCTCGACCATCAGGGCATAGGGCGTGAACCCGGACCGCTGGTAGAACTGCATGGCGGCGGGGTGGTCGAAATGACAGGTATGCACCCAGAAACGGCGGATCGGATGGGCCCAGGCCTTCTCGATCGCCCAGTTCATCAGGAAGCGGCCGGCGCCCTTGCCGATCGCGCCGGAGACCAATCCGAAATAGACGAGCTCGCATTCGCCCTGTTCCCGGAAATCGAGCTCCAGGAGGCCGATGCGACGGCCGCCGTCAAGCAGCACGTAAATTTCGACCTGCGGGTCGTTGAGCACCGCGGCAAGTTCGTCGTCGCCCATCACCAGGCGCGAGACCCACATCCAGTTCTCACCGACGGCGCGGAACAGGGCGCGGTATTCGTCGGGTGCGGGAGACTGCCAGTGTTCCAGCACCAGCGTGTCCGGCGCCGGCGAGGTTTTCCTGCGCGGGCGGCCGTGCATTTCGAGGCAGGTCACGACGGTCGCGATCTTGCCGGGCGGGACGGCGGAATAGCCGGATGGAAGTGGCGGATTTTCTGTCTTCATGTCACCTTTGGAGCCGCTTGAAGCATCGATGTCAATGGGTGGAGACGCCAATCTCCGAGATAGCCCGGCCGGTCATCCGAACAGGCGGTCGCAGGCATAGACGAGACCGTAGGAATGGATGGCGACCGCGGCATAGAGGCCGAGGCCGGCCATCAGCCGCTCGCCGGGATGCATGGGGTCCAGGCTTTCGCGCGGTTTGACCGACGAGAAGCCGATCAGGCTCATCAGCGTGAAGACGGCGAGCGCCGCGATCAGGGCCGTGGACGACAGCCCGATACGATAACCGACCCAGAGCATCAGCAGCGTGATGCCGAAACTGCCGGCGACGAGCAGGCTGCGGGTCGGGAAGATCTGTCTCAGCACCCTTCCGCCGTCGAAACGGTACATGGGCAGGAGATTGAGAAGGTTGAAGGCGCCCAATACCAGCAGGAAGACCAGAGCCGGTTCCCGCAGCGCCACCGGCAGCACGCGGCTGTTCGCCAGTTCATAACCGGAAACCACAACCGGAACCAGAAATGCCGACATGCCCGCGCCCATCAGCGCGCAGGTTGCCACTTCGAAGCGGCTCTTATAGGGGCGTCCGCCGATTGCCAGACCGCCGAGCAGCGGCACGAAGATCATCCTGACCCTTTCGTGCCCGAAGGCGCGGTAGGCCGCCATGTGGCCGAGCTCGTGCAGCACGATGACCAGGGTGAGGATAACCGAAATCGTCAGGCCGGCGGCGGTAAGCCCGAAAAACGGCCAGAGCAGAATCGTGGAAAGGACGGCCAGACATATCTGGGTGACGGGGTGCTCGATCATGCCGCCCGCCTTCGGCCGGCCGTTTTCCAGCCAGGCCGTCAGCGACGAAAGCTCGCGGCGGATCATGAAGTAGCGAAACAGGTAGACGCCCAGGCCGCGATAGGTGTCCGTCTGCGCCAGGATCAGGGTCGAGCCGCCTCTCTCCGCCGAGACCGCGCGGTATTCCTCGAAATCGCGCCAGAAGGAAATGTCGAGCACCGTATCGTCGATCACGCGCGACCGGCTCTCGTAGCTGTGGCTGAAGCGATCGACGCTCTCCTCCACCTTGAAGACACGCCTGATCGGCGCGCCGTGGCGGTCTGGATGGCTGTAGGCGATCTCGACGCCACCGTGGTCCTGCTCCGGCCCGGAGGAGAGAACCGACGGATTCCAGCTCGCCTCCTCGCCACCCGGATGAAAGGCTCTCCAGAGGCGATCCGGGGAGATTTCGAATCTCCGATGCAGCACGATGGTGCGGCGGCCGACGGGTGCGGCCATCAGCAGCCAGAGAAGGCCGAGATTGATCGTCAGCAGCAGTATGGCTGAAACAATGGGCGTCATGTCGGCCTCCGGAGCCTGTCGGCCTGGCATTGGCCGATCATCACAGACACCTTTAGGCCGATTGATTTTCCACGCGGTTTAGCCAGTCGCTAAAATGCGAATGAACAGCCGAGCGAAGTGGTGGGGGGCGGGGGGACCCGGTGGATCGTCAGGCCGCCACCTCTTCCGTCAGGCGATGTCCGGCATCAGTCACCAGCCAGGGACCGGAACGCAGCACCTCTCTCGGCCTTTCATAGGTGACCACCGCCGCGATCATCTCCCGCCAGGCGGGGTGATGGGCATCAGGGTCGGCCAGTTCGTCGATCTCGCGCAGGACCAGCGCTTCGAGCGGCGAGAGCATCAGCCGGCCACGCTCCATCGCTCCGCGCAATACGCGCCAGATATAGGCGAGGTCAAAGGCGGTGATGCCGGCCGAGGCCGGGCGGGCGGCATGATAGGCGCCCCGCGGGTCGGGCTCGAGGGCCAGGCGGACCTGGTCGAGCGCAAAGGCCGAGAGGCTCTCCGGCACTTCGGACGCGACTTCCATGGCATGCAGCAGCAGTTCGAGCTCGAGCGCCGAATGAACGGCTCCGTCGGCGGCGATCGTGCGCATCAGCCAGCCGGCCTTCGCGTCGTCGATACGTCCCGTCGGCGTGGCGCCGCGCACGAGATATGCCGCCAGGCTTTCGACGAAATAGGTCGACCATTCGGGGCTGTGTTCGGGACAGGAATCATTCAGCGCAAAAAGGGCGAGCGCATCTTCGGAGGTGCGAATGCCGTCCGGAAACGCGTATTTGCGCAGCATCAAAATATCGTCGGCCATGATCCGACCCTTCCCGGCGATGACACATGCCGGAAAAGAAAAGCGGAATCCGCTCATCTTCTTTTCTCCGTTTCATCATGAAACTGAATATGGTGATAAACGAGAGAAGTTGAGGGCTGGACAACAAGCGCGGTTAACCGGTGGACAACGGAACGGTCAAACCGCTTCGAGCTGTTTCGATCTGGAACGCTCCCGCCAGATAATGAACAGGCCGGAGGCAACGATGATGGCGATGCCGAGCCACTTGGAGGCGGTGGGAAAATCGCCGAACAGGGCGTACCCGAGCACCGTCGCCGAGATGATCTCGAAATACTGGAACGGCGCGAGCAGCGACAACGGCGCCAGCCGGAAGGCGCGCACCACGAGCAGATGGATATAACCGGAGATCGAACCGAGCAGCATCAGCAGGACGAGGCCAAGCCAGGAGGCGGGAAGCGAGGGCTCGAAATCCTCGGCCCCTGCGCCATCGCCGATCACCAGGGCCGCCGCCATGAACAGCGTGCCGCCGACGCCGGCCATGGTCTGCATGACGAGCGGCGAATCGGCCTCGCCGATCGCGCGGTTGAGGAAGAGGTAGAGCGAAAACAGGAAAGCGCAGGCGACCGGCAGCAGCGCCGTCCAGCCGAAGATCGCATAGCTCGGCTGGATGACGATCATCGCGCCGCCGAAACCGACGACGATCGCAAGCCACCGCCGCCAGCCGACCTTTTCCCGCAGGAAGATCGCCGACATCATGGTGAGCATGAAGGGCTCGACGAAATAGATGGCGAAGACATCGGCGAGCGGCATGTATTTGACCGCCGCGAAGAACATCAGGCTGGCGGCCGCATGCAGCACGCCGCGCAGCAGGTTCATCCAGGGGCGCTTCGGCCGGAAGATGGCGGCGCCCGTGAAAACGACGAACGGCAGGATGCAGACGAGCTGGAAAAAGAACCGGTAGAAGGTCACCTGGCCGGGCGACATCGCCTCGAAGGTCGCCATGTATTTGGCGATGGCATCCATCAGCGGCAGGATGGCCATGCAGGCGGCCATGATGGCCATGCCCTTCAGCGGATTTTCAGGTGTGGAAGGGTGCATGCGCGGCACTTTCGAGGAACCGGCTTCTTCAACCACAGCGATTGGCAATGTTCAAGGCACGATCAGGCCGCGGCAGGCTCGGAAACCGTGGCGCCGAAGATTTCCTCGAATGCTTCGCGCAGGCGCATATCGACATCGGCCATCATCACCGGAAGGCCGAGATCGACGAGGCTCGTCACGCCATAGGCGCTGATGCCGCAGGGCACGATGCCGGTGAAATGCGAAAGGTCGGGATCGACATTGAGGGACAGGCCGTGGAAGCTCACCCAGCGGCGCAGGCGGATGCCGAGCGCGGCCACCTTGTCCTCGGCCATCGTACCATCCGGCAGAAGCGGCTTTTCCGGCCGGCGCACCCAGACCCCGACGCGATCCTCGCGACGCTCGCCGCGCACGTTCATCATCCCGAGGGTCAGGATCACCAGTTCCTCGAGCGCCGCCACGTAGGCGCGCACGTCCTGGCGCCGGCGCTTGAGGTCGAGCATCACATAGGCCACCCGCTGGCCGGGGCCGTGATAGGTATATTCGCCGCCTCGGCCTGTGGAAAACACCGGGAACCGCTCCGGCTCGATCAGATCGGCCGAATCGGCGCTGGTGCCGGCGGTGTAGAGCGGCGGGTGTTCGAGCAGCCAGACCAGTTCGTCGGCGCGGCCATCGGCGATCGCGGCCACCTCCCGCTCCATGTCCGCCACCGCCTGTTCATAGGGGACAAGGCCGTCGGAGATTCGCCAACGCACCGGCGGAGAACCGGCTTGCGGCAGCATGGAGAGGTTGAGATCGGTACGTGTCAGCATGGAAAATCTTCTGGCAAAAACAAAAGGGGGCGGCAAGGGGCCGGTTTCGGCCCGGTTTATATAGGCATCGGGGAGAAGAATTTTTATCCTTCAAAAATCTGTCACGGCGCACTTGTGCACCCCAAATGCTTTTGCTACATGCAGCCCCGCCGGCGCAAGTCGGCTCTACCACGGGCGGTCGTGGCGGAATTGGTAGACGCGCAGCGTTGAGGTCGCTGTGTCGCAAGACGTGGAAGTTCGAGTCTTCTCGACCGCACCAAAATAAGAAACCCGCTTCGGCGGGTTTTTTGTTGTCTGGATCACAGCGGACAGAACCAGCCGCTAAAAATTTAGCGGCCAAGCTCCCGTTCCCTTTAGATTTTTCCCCTAATCCCGTTGATCGGGACATCTGGGGAAAAGACATGAAGACGCTTATCTTTGCGCAGGCTTTCGCCTGCCTTCTGGCAACCGCCGTCGCTGCGTCCGCAGAAACGATTTCCATGGACACTCATTCGCCGGAGCTTTCCGTCAAGGTGGCGGAGGGGATCGGCACGGCCGATGCCCATATCGTCGCAGAGATGACGCGACAGGATGCCGGCGACTATTGCTCGAACTGGTTTGCGGGCCGCGGCAAGACGGCGATCAACGACTGCATCAAAAGCAGCCTGGATGGTGCCAACACCAATGCTGAGATAAGCGCCGACTGCGATGCCGGCTCACTCATCGACCCTCGCGGCCGGAAGTTCACCTTCGCCGGCGTTTGGGAGAAGCATGACGATATCAGGGCGCCCGGGCGGTTCCGCTTCAAGGACGAGACCGGCTCGATGGTCGAGCCCAATAATGCCGCGGGCGGGCTTACCCTGGCACATTTCTGGACGACGCTCTGCCCGCAGGGCTTTCCCACGCTGGACGCAGAATTCAATCCCTACGTCAGGAAGAGGGATTTCGCGCTTGCCTCCAGCAAGGACACGGACCATCCGCTCAACGACAGCCTGAATATCGAACCGTTCATCCACAACGACTCGTTCATGCATGTCAGCTACAGGTACGGGATCATCACCTATCACGATCCGAAGCCATCGATCGTCGGCACGATCCAGCCTAACACGCTGCTGTTCCAGGGCAGGATCGAGCATATGGGCGAGGCGATCGGCGTCGCCTACACGTTCAAGAAGGGCTGCGAACCGGCACCCTATTTCGTGGTCGGCTATTACCACGCCAAAACATCGAGCTATTTCCTGCATGGCAAGGCGCCGTTGCGTAGCAAGACGAATTGCGACGTTATCGGCTACAGCGAGAAAAGCCCGAATGCGACCTTGAAATTGCAGGCCTATCTGATGGATTGATCCCGGTGCCTATGTTGCAAGGTAAGGAGAAGCCCATGGTCGAACTGAAGATCAAGACACGGCCGATCGGTGCGACGGCCGTCCTCGGACGTCTCCGTCACCCGCAGGTGACGAGCGAGACGAACGGGCATGTGGACGTGGTTACCGGCGCTTCCGAGCCCGGCTTCAATCCGCTGGACCTGATGTTTTCCTCGCTCGCGGCCTGCCTCGTGCTCAGCGGCCGCATCGCTGCAAGCAAGCTCGGCATTCTCGACAGGCTGAGCGAGGTGAGGGTGCATGTGACGGGCGAGAAAGCCCATGGAGAGCCATCGCGCATCAGCAGTTTCATCGTGGATTTTCACGTCGAGGGTGATTTCGACGACGAGCAGAGGCTGCAGATCGCCCATATGGCGGAACAGATCTGCACCGTCAGCAATACGCTGAAGACCTCGCCGGATATTTCGCTGACGATCCGCTAGCCGTCAGTCGTCGTCGGGAATGTGACTGTCGACGCCTTCGAGCCGGAGGTTGTTGACGAGTTCGCGCACGCCCGCGACACGCTGGATACGCCGCACGATCTTGCGCGATGTCGCCGCATCGTCGACCGCGCCTTCGAGCGTCACGGTACCGTCCTCGACATGCACGTCGATCGAGGCCATGTCGATCATGTCCAGCTCGTCGATCGCGTCGGTTACCCGTTCTTCGAGATCGTCGGCTTCCTCGATACCCTTGGTGCCGGGGCGAACGCTGTCCACCAGCCGCTCCTCGGACCCGTCGCTTTCGACGCCATCCACCTGATAGCCCGGATTGCGCTCCGCATCGAAATTGGCCTTGGGGTCGCCATAGGCGGCGTTATCGACGGGGCGGGTGCCGGCTGCATCGTCATAGGGCCAGCCGTCATCGATATTCCGGTCGTCGTAATCGCGAAAATCTTCCTCGCGGGAAATATCGTCCGCTTTCTTCTTGCCCGGCACTGCGGTCTCCTGTCATCCAAACGGACCCGGCGCACCCCCGTTCATCGGCTGGCGCGCCGGGTATTTCGCCTCAATGGCTCGCGGATGCGCCATTCTTGCCCGTCAGGGTCAAATGGCTTTCGACATCATGTACGCCATCCACGGTCTCCGCGCTCAATACGGCCTTCCTGGCCGAGAACACGGTATCGACCGAACCCTCGAGGATAACCTTGGTTCCCTCGGCATGCGGTTCTATCGTCGATGAATCGACGTCCGGCAGTGCAGCCAGACGCTCCGATACTTTTTGTTCGAGTTCTGCTGCGGTCTTGTCTGCTGTCGCATTCACGGTCGTAGCTCCTCGTTGGCTTTGCGACCGGATAACGGACGAACGCGGATTTGGTTCTGCCGTGCTTCTTATTTTCCCTTGTCCCATTTGCGCAGCAGCCGGTCGCGCTTCAGGCGGGACAGCCGCTTCAGCCAGAAGATGCCGTCGAGCTGGTCGATCTCGTGCTGCATGCAGATGGAATAGAAGCCGTCCGCGTCCTCTTCCCGGACGGTGCCGTCGAGGTCCTGGTAGCGGAACCGTATCCGTTTCGGGCGCTCGATCTCGTCGTTGGCGCCGGGCATGGAGACGCTGCCTTCCATGTGCCGCATCAGCTCGGCGGAGGAGGCGAGGATTTCCGGATTGGCATAGAAACGCGGACCGCTTTCCTTCGAGAGTTCCAAAACCACGAGCCGGGTGAAGACGCCGACATGGGCTGCGGTGATGCCGACGCCGGGCGCCGCCCGCATCGTATCGAGAAGGTCATGGGCAAGCGCGGTCAGGCCCGGGTCGAAGACCGAAACCGGTTCGCAAGGTTTCGACAGGCCCGGATCGGGATATTTCAGGATGGTTCGGATGGCCATTTTTCGAACTCCGCTGGCTGCGCGCCGGGATTTTTCCGCATGGTTTCGCCATGCGCTCTGGACCCGGAACAGCAATTGTTCTAGCAGGAAAACCGGTGGTGCGAGCAATAGCGCCGGATCTAGCTATCCGGTTGTTGACAATATGTTTTTTGCCGCCATTCTCCTTTTGTCGAAGACCAGCAGCGAGGGCGGCAGATGAGCGATATCGGCGAAGACGTCCGCCTGCGCACAAAAACCGACGATGCCGGTGACGACATCTATTCCGAAGACGGTGCGATCCGTGCCGACTTCCTGGCGATGGTGGGCGCAGCGATCGCCGATCGCGACACGCTTTTCCTGCGCAGCCATGTGGCGCGCCTGCACGAATCGGAACTCGGCGACCTTCTCGAAGCCATCCTGCCCGACCAGCGCCACGCGCTCGTGCGGCTGCTCGGCGACGATTTCGACCTGACCGCGCTGACCGAAGTCGACGAAAACATCCGCATGGAGATCGTCGACCAGATGCCGAACGCGCAGATCGCGGCGGCGATCGGCGAACTCGATTCGGACGACGCGGTCTACATTCTCGAAGACCTCGACCACGAGGACCGGGAAGAGATCCTGGCGCAGCTGCCGTTTACCGAACGGGTAAGACTGCGGCGCGCGCTCGACTATCCGGAACAATCGGCCGGCCGCCGCATGCAGACGGAATTCGTCGCCGTGCCGCCGTTCTGGACCGTCGGCCAGACGATCGACTACATGCGCGACGAGGAGGACCTGCCGGAGAGTTTTACCCAGATCTTCGTCATCGACCCGACCTTCAAGCTGCTCGGCGTGCTCGACCTCGACCGTATCCTGCGCGCCAAGCGGCAGGTGAAGATCGAGACGATCATGCGGGAAACCAACTATCCGATCCCGGCCGACATGGACCAGGAAGAGGCAGCGCAGCTCTTCGAACAATACGACCTGATCTCGGCTGCCGTCGTCGACGAGAACGGAAGGCTGGTCGGGGTGCTGACCATCGACGACGTGGTCGACGTCATCCAGGAAGAGGCGGAAGAGGACATCCTTCGCCTTTCGGGCGTCGGCGACGAAGAACTGTCCGACTCGGTCAGGGAGACCTCGCGGTCGCGCGTGCCGTGGCTGCTGGTCAACCTGTTCACCGCCTTCATTTCCGCCTCGGTGATCTCGCTGTTCGAGGCGACGATCGAACAGGTGGTGGCGCTCGCCATCCTGATGCCGATCGTGGCCGGCATGGGCGGCAATGCCGGCTCGCAGACGATGACCGTGACGGTGCGGGCGCTTGCGACCCGCAATCTCGACATTCACAATGCCTGGCGGGTCGCCCGACGCGAGGCCGGCGTCGGGCTGATCAACGGCGTGGTGATCGGCTGTCTCGTCGGCACGGTGGCGGGGCTGTGGTTCCATGATGTCCATATCGGCGGGCTGATCGCCACCGCCATGCTGATCAACATGTTCGCGGCCGCCATGGCCGGCATCATGATCCCGCTGCTACTCGACAGGGCCGGGGCCGACCCGGCGGTATCGTCGGCGGTGTTCGTCACGGCGATCACCGATACGACCGGTTTCTTCTCGTTCCTCGGCCTTGCGACCTGGTGGTTCATGCTCAGCTGAGCGCGAAAAATTGACTGTTACGTAAAAGTCAATTAGTTTGGCTGACGAGTAGCAGGACATGGTCGTGAACAAGTATTATAGCATTACGGAGCTGACGCGTGAATTCGGGGTCTCGACCCGCACGCTGCGCTTCTATGAAGACGAGGGTCTGATCCACCCGGAACGCCGGGGCCGCACGCGGCTTTTCCGGGCGACGGATAGGCGGCTGATCCAGGAAATCCTGCGCGGGCGCCGGATCGGCTTCACGATCGCCGAGATCCGCGAGATCATCCAGGTCTACAAGGAACCGCCGGGCGAGCTCGGGCAGCTCAAGCTCCTGATGACCCGCATCGACGAAAAGCGCAACGACCTGCGCCAGAAGCGCAAGGATATCGACGACACGCTGACGGAACTCGACAATGTCGAGGAGGCCTGCCTGACCCGGTTGGCCGAAATCGGCGTCGGGACCTGATTCTCAAGAAAATCCGGCTATTGCGCCTCGATCGAGCATTGTTCGGCGAGCGCCTGCACCCGGCTGTCCTGCGGGGCGATGGTGCCGGATTGCAGCGGCGTCATCAGTGACTGGGCGATCAGCTTATCGGCCGTGCAGCCGCAGAATTTCCGGCAGAGGCCGGCATCGTTGCCCTGGCCGGTGCAGCCCGCTTCGCAGCTCCGGACATAGCCGATACGGGGGTCCGGCGGCGGCGCCGGGTGCACCAGCGAGAACAGATAGACGAGCGCGATCAGTACCGGCTGATGGACAAGGTAGACGACGAGGCTGTGGCGGCCGGCCTTGGAGAGCAGGTTCTCCCGCGTCTGGACCGCCGCGAGCCTCGGCAGCCATTTCCTCGACAACGCGATGCGGGCGACGGTCACGCCGGCAAGCAGGGCGGCGATCCACGGAAACAGCGGCACGTAGTCGTTCGAGCGCGGCGGGATTTCTGCAAAGCCGAGCCAGCTCAGATAACGCGGATCGAAAAAACTCGAGTCCAGGACCCGGGGCGCAAGGCCGTAATCGACGATCATCGCGACGACGACCAGGACCACGACGGCGCCGGTCAACAACGGCGACAGGCCCAGGAACGCAAGGCCGATCAGGCTCGACAGCGCAATATTGTGCAGGATCCCGAAATAGATCCATTCGCCGCGGAACGCGATGAAAGTGGCGATGCTGATGGCGACCGCGGCACCCGCGACCATCGCGAAACGCTTCCAGAAGGATTGCCAGCGGATGACCGGGAAATGAGCGAGAACGAGGCTGACGCCCGCCAGAAACAGGAACGAGCTGGCGATCGCGCGGGCATAGACCCGGAAGAAGCCCTGGGTCGCCGTCCCGGAATCGAGATAGCCGAAAAATTCCAGGTCCCAGGTGAAATGATAGGTCGCCATGGCGACGAGGGCGACGCCGCGCAGCGTATCGATGAGCGTGATGCGGGGCCTGCGCGACGGGGTGGTCTCAGTTTCGGCAACGGTCACTGCTTGTCTTTCCGGATCAGGTCTCAAGGTGCGCCGCGGTCCATGATCGCCAGTCGCGCCTCCGAGAAATACTGGCGGCGGGTGAGCACGACGACCACGACGAGGGTCATCGCGATGAACATATAGGGCCCGATGAACCAACCGAGATAGCCGATCGACAAAAAGAGCGCCCGCAGGCCCGAATTGAAATGACCGGCCGCGATCGTGTTCATCCGAACCACCTGGTCGGCCGCCCGTTCGGCGGCAGCCCGGTCGGCATTGGTATCGTGCATCATCGGCAAGGCGCCGAAGAGAATGGTGCAATAGTTGAACAACCGGTAGGACCAGCCGAACTTGAAGAAGGAATAGCCGAACAGGAAGGTCAGGCCGGCGACCTTGAGTTCGAAGGCGGTGCGGCCGCCGTAAACGACGAAGGGCAGGTCGCGGAAGACGGCTTCCACCTGTTCGGTGGCGCCGAGCAGCGCGAAACAGCCGCCGATCGCGAAGATCGACGTCGAGGCGAAAAAGGCGGTGCCGTTCTGCAGGCCGGCCAAAATCTGAGTATCAATCATCTTAAGGTCGCGACGGAGGGAATTGTAGATCCATTCGCGCCGCCGTTCGGCCATGGCGCGGTTGAGGCTGGCGCGCGGAAAAAACCGCGAGCCGGCGCCGGCGGTCACCCAGGAATAGAGGGACCAAAGGACGGCAAAGAGGGCAAGCGCACCATAGTCAGCGGTCGTCATGGGCTTTTACGGGTCCGGAATCGATCTCTCTGCCTCTCGTCATGCTTTGTTTCGGTTTCGGCGGCAAGCCTCCTTGATCCGAATGGCAACGGCTACCGCCGCTGCTCGTTCGCAATGCGACCATTCACACCTGCGCCCACGCCTTTGCCATGTTTCCGCCGTTTTCCGGATTGCGAAGGCCACGGGATTTTAATAGACCATTAGCCATGACGGCCCGGAGCGGACGCTCGTCGATGCAGCAAGAGCCTGGAGACAGCATGGAAGATACGGTTCAGAAGTCCTGTTGGGGCGTGACCTTCAAGGCGCTCCTGGGATTTGCAGGGGTTTTGGCTCTCGCATATCTGTTCGGCGCCATCTGATCGCCCCCAGGAAATTCCGGAATTTGCTTTCGCGGCGTGGTATTCGAACCGCGCCGTTTCTATTTTAGGATCATGTCGCGGCCGGTTCACCGGATGTCGGGCAACCGCCAAGGCATGGCGGCGGTCTGGCATAGGCTCGACCATCCATCTCTTTTACCGCACGGGTCACCATGTTCCTGTCCGTTTTCGACGTCTTCAAGATTGGCATCGGTCCTTCGAGTTCGCACACGATGGGACCGATGTCCGCCGCCAACCGCTTCCTGGAGCTCATCCTCTCCAGCGACTGGCCGCGGCCTGCCGGCGCCCATGTCGCGGCGCTGAAGGTGAGCCTGCACGGTTCGCTGGCATTTACCGGGATCGGGCACGGGACGGGCAGGGCGGTGATCCTGGGACTGGTCGGCGAGGTGCCGCACAAGGTGGACCCCGACCGGATGGACGAGATCATCGCCGAGGTGGAACGGACCGGCCGCGTGATGCCGCCCGGCCATCCGTCTTATGAATTCCAGCCGAAGACCGACCTGATCTTCGACAAGAAGCAGCCGCTGCCGGGCCATGCCAACGGCATGAGCTTTTCCGCCTTCGACCGCGACGGCCGGCTTCTCCTGAAGCGGATCTACTATTCGATCGGCGGCGGGTTCGTGGTGACCGATACCGAACTCGAGGCGATGCGCGGCGCAAAAAAATCGGCAGGCGACGCCCGCATTCCCTATCCCTTCGCCTCCGCCAAGCAGATGCTCGACATGGCGCGGGGCTCCGGCCTGACGATCGCCCAGATGAAGCGTGCCAACGAAGAAACCAAGATGGGCACCGCGGAGCTCGACGAGGGTCTCGACCGGATCTGGGACGCGATGTCGAGCTGTATCGACCGCGGCCTCAAGGTCGACGGGATCATGCCGGGCGGGCTGAAGGTGAAGCGCCGCGCACGGGCCATCCACGACAAGCTGAACGAGGAATGGCGCAGCAACCGGCTGAACCCGCTGCTCGCCAACGACTGGCTCTCCGTCTATGCGATGGCGGTCAACGAGGAGAATGCAGGCGGCGGGCGCGTGGTGACGGCGCCGACCAACGGGGCTGCCGGCGTCATTCCGGCGACGGTACGTTATTACCTGCATTTCCACGATGACGCCACCCAGGCGGATATCCATAACTTCCTGCTGACGGCGGCGGCGATCGGCGGCATCATCAAGCACAATGCTTCGATCTCGGGCGCCGAGGTCGGCTGTCAGGGCGAAGTGGGCTCGGCCGCCGCCATGGCTGCGGCGGGGCTTGCGGCCGTCATGGGCGGTTCGCCGGAGCAGATCGAGAACGCCGCCGAGATCGCGCTGGAACACCATCTCGGCATGACCTGCGATCCGATCGCCGGCCTCGTGCAGGTGCCCTGCATCGAGCGCAATGCGCTCGGTGCCGTCAAGGCGGTGACCGCCGCCTCGCTCGCCATCAAGGGCGACGGCACGCATTTCGTGCCGCTCGACGCCTGTATCGAGACGATGCGCCAGACGGGCAACGACATGAGCGAGAAATACAAGGAAACCTCGACCGGCGGGCTCGCCGTCAACGTCGTGGAGTGCTGAGCCGTTCTGCCGCTGTGGAAGGGGCCGAGCAAACGCTTGACCTCACGCGCGGATAGGTTTTCAACGAGCCATGGCTCTTCATCTCATCAAACTCTGCGTCGGCGCCGACTCGATCCAGGATCTCCAGGATTGGGTTGCCGAGCGGTCGCTCAATGCGATTGCCGCCGGCCTCGAACCGCACAGCATCCATACGACGCGCATGGTGCCGAAGCGGATGGAGGAACTGCTCGATGACGGATCTCTCTACTGGGTGATCAAGGGGCAGGTGATGGCGCGGCAAAAGCTTCTCGACGTCCGCACGGTGACCGGCGGCGACGGAATCCAGCGTTGCCAGCTGGTGCTCGGGCCGGAGGTGATCGAGACCGCGCCGCAGCCGAAGCGGCCCTTCCAGGGATGGCGCTACCTGAAAAGCGAGGAAGCGCCGCGCGACCTCGGCAAACTGGGCGAGGACGTGGCGGCGCTTCCGGAAGATCTGCGGCGGGAACTCGCCGAACTTGGACTTCTGTAGCCTGAAAACCTGCGATCAGCTTTGCCTGATCGCGATCAGCGAAGCTTGATGCGAACCGGCGAACGCCCGGCACGGGCGCCGACATGCAGATGGACATTGGCTTCCGGCTGGGAATGACGCCAGGCGCGGGCACCGTGGCTCAGCAGCATGGAGACCAGGTCGCGGGTCTTTTCCTTGGAGCGGTTCAGGCCAAGGCCGGCAAGCCGCATCGCCGCCTCGTGAAGCGGATTGAGCGCCACGCCCCGGGCTCTGGATTTTTGTGTCGAATGGAAGGCCAGTTCGGCGCTGTTTTCATTCATCATCGGAAACCCCGTCTACGCGTTACTTTCGAGATCCCTCCGCGCCGGGAAACCGGCGCGGGTATTTCATCAAGGGCCGCGAGCGGCCGCTCACTGGAGCGACGCCCAGCAGCTGATGCCCTTTTTCTTCAGCACGTTGCAGGCATCGATGGCCGTCTTCTGGTCGTCGAAGCCGCCGAAGCGGGCACGGTAGATCTGTTCGCCATTGTTGCTGAAGGCGACAGTGAAGGGTTTGGCGGAACGCAATACCTTGCCGCCTTTATCCTGCGCATTCTGCAGGAGATCCTGAGCCTGTTTCTGGTTCGGCGAGGCGCCGATCTGGATGACCCAGCCGCTGGAGGTGATCGAGGCCGGAGCCGCAGCCGGTGTGGCCTTCGCGGACACCGCCGATACCTTGGTGGATGCGGTCGTCACGTCGTCGACGGTCGAGCGGCCGGTGCGGCGCGCCACGGCTTCCTCGGTGCGGGCCGGCATATATTCCGGAGCCGGCGTCGGGACGGCGGCAACACCTGCCATGGCCGAATTCATCGCCTGGGTGATGACCTTCTTCTGCTCCGGTTCTGCGGCATAGGCCGATGCGGCTGCAGGGGCCAAAGCTGCAGGGGCGATGGCCGCCGTCTGCTGCTCGCCATAACGGGCGCCGGGCCGCGGGCCGCTCGGCGGCAGGTCGAGAGCGGCCATCTGGCGGACATCGGACTGGGCCGCTGCGACAGCCGGAGCCGAGCGGACCGGTGCGGTGGGTGCAGGCGCAGCAGGAGCGGCCTGGGCGATCAGGTTGGAATTGCCGCTGCGGGAAGCCTCCGGCAGGTAATCGGCGACCAGCTTGCGCATCGTGGCGTCACGGGCAGCACTGGAGCGGCCACCGAGCACGACGGCGACGATGGAACGGCCGTCGATCTGGGCAGAGGTTGCAAGATTGCTGCCGGCAGCCCGGGTATAACCGGTCTTGATGCCGTCGACGCCCCTGACCGTGCCGACGAGGCGATTGTGGTTGCCGATCGTCTGCCTGCCGTAATCGAAGCTGCGGATTGAGAAATAGCCGTAATACTGCGGAAAGTGCTGGCGCAGGGCCATGCCGAGACGCGCCTGATCGCGTGCCGTCGTCATCTGCGCGGTGTTCGGCAGGCCGTTGGCATTGCGGTAGGTGGTGCGGGTCATGCCGAGCGCACGCGCCTTGCTGGTCATCAGCGATGCAAAGCGGTCTTCGGAGCCGCCCACGAATTCACCGAGAGCAGTGGCGATGTCGTTGGCGGAGCGGGTAACGAGCGCGCGAATGGCCTGATCGACCGACACGGAGCCGCCGGCGCGAACGCCGAGCTTGGAGGGCGGCTCCGCAGCGGCGTGCGCGGAAACGGGAACCTGCGTGTCGAGGCTGATGCGGCCCGATTCGAGCGCTTCGAAGGTCAGGTAAAGCGTCATCATCTTGGTAAGCGACGCGGGATAACGCAAGCCATCCGGATCTTCGGAATAGAGGACCTTGCCGGTCTTGGCGTCGACGACAATGCCGGCATATTTCGGACCGGCGGCCGCCGGCGTCGAAAACATCGAAATCGCCACAGCCAATGTGAAGAGAAAACCGAGGAACCGTCCCGGGACCGTCGCATCACCCTTGGAAAGGGATGCAGAAATCATTTTTTTCGACACTGCCGCACTCATCGCTTGCATCAAAATCAGTCACACATCCGGACGCGCCCCCGACACGGCCGTTACCGATCAATCTAGGGGATTAGCGTTACCAAGAGGTTTATGATGAACAGCAGCTTGCCTTGATATGCTGCATTTTAGACATCAACCTGGGGCTTCGACCCGACCCGTCCGCGGCGGCTTATTTCGCCAGCCGGTTTTCGACAAAGAGGCGAACTGCGGCATCAATATGTTGCCAGTCCTTCAAAAGCGCGCTGGAGAAGCGATAGAGCACCGTCAGGTCCTGTCCGATGTGGATATCCCGCTGGCAGTCGCCGCTGGTCGCCTTGCTGCCGGCAGCCGGCAGGACGCAACGCACGACGTAATCGGGTGCACCGGTCTGCTGGCCCGTCAGGACGACTTCGCTGCCGTAACCCGAATCGGCCCGCAGCCGGTGAAGCGTCAACCCGAAGGCGGCCGGCTGCGGCTCGCCGTCGAACAGTTTCGAATAGATCGGCTCCAGCCGGCCCGACATGTCGCGCGACATCGTGCTCTGGGACAATTGCAGGAAAATCAAGGAGGAGGACTGGGCGACGTCATCGAAACGGGACCGCAGGGCGGCACTGTAACCTTCGAGTTCCGGCCAGGTGAGATAAAGATCGATGCGTTCGGTCACGCCTGCCTGGCGCTGGTCGCGGAAGCGGATCGTGTTGGCCGAAAGCCTGAGCGTGTCCTGGCCGATCCGAATGAGGAAATCTTCCCGGCTGTCGGTATGGCCGGCAAGCGCGATGCGCTGTCCGAACCAATGGCCGCCGATGCTGATCGCCGCAGTCAACAGCGCAAGGATCGCGATAACCGCGGTCAGCCGATAGACGAAGCGGTTGGAGAGGAGCGGCGCTTCTTCTGCAGCCGAGAGGTTCCGGGCCGGACCTGCCATGACGCGCGCTCCATATTCTCGACCGAGAGGGGATTCGCCTGCGCCGGGATGGGACAGAATAAGGTTACGGAACGCGGCCGGCGATTTGGCCGCAGTGTGGATCGCCATGATTAATGTTTGGTAAATATTCCGCCCGCGAACTGGCGGCAGGTCCGGACGCTCCGATCGGCATGCGCCTGCTGGGATGGCCCGACACGTCGGCCGCGGCCTGGAGTGCCGCGGCCTTTGCCGGCAGGGAAGGCGGGATTACTGGCCGACGGAGCCGACGGCCGTGGCACGGCCATCCTGAAGCTTGACCCAGCGGGCAGGGTCGTCGTTCGCCTGGCGCTTCAGGAACGTATATTCGGTGTCCGACCAGATCATGACCTTGTTACGCATGTTGTCGAGCACGAAATCGCCGCGATCGGTGCGGACCGTCAACACGGCATGACCTTCGCCGTTCGGCTGCAGCACCACGGTGATCAGCAGGTCGGAGGGCGAAAAACCCTTCGTCATCAGCATCTTGCGCTTCAGAAGCACGAAGTCTTCGCAGTCGCCGACGGTGCGGGGATAGGCCCAGCGCTCTTCGACGCCATAGATTTCCTGGTCGGTCATCGGCGTGATCGACGAGTTGACCGTGTAGTTGACGTCGAGAAGCGTGCGCCATTTGTCCTCGGTCAGTGCCAGCGGGCCGGCATCCTGATAGGTCGCCGCGCATTCGCTCACATAGGTCTTGCAGAACTCATAGTGGCCGAGCGGCGGATTGGCCTGGCCGATGACGCGCATCGCGCCGGCCGGCATGCCGAACGAACTTTCGGCGGTGAAGATGGCCATGACGGCGGCGATGGTGGCGAGGCCCAGTCCCTTGCGGTATTTCATTTTTATGTCTCCCCGTTGTGAGGAGAACATTGCCAGACAGGCCTTGAGCGACCGCAAAATCTCGCAGTAAAATCAATATCTTATTTGAATTCAATTCGGCTAAAACAAAGATCAAATACGGCTCGAATTTTCGCAGAATTCGAGCCGTATTCGCCGCTAATTTGCATAAAATGCCGTCTATCGGAGGCTCGGCGCGTCACGGCTTTCCCGCTATCCAACTGGGAATAAACACGTTTTCGAAACCGCTCGGGCTGCCCGGCGAAAGCCGAAAATACTTCACCGGCGACGATCGAGGCCGCGGAACACGAAGGGAAGGTTGTATCGCGCGCTGCTCCCGAGGCAAAATCAGGGTCACCGAGGCCGATTTTCGGCCTCGAAAAAAGTGCCGAAAGGGCACATTTTTTTCGAAGAAAGTTCATTTCGGCACAGACGGCCGGCTTTTTGTGGTCTGTACCGCGATGAAACGGGACGTAACGAAGGGGGCGGCAACAAAAAAGCGCCCCGGATGGGACGCTTTGGAAAGCTTGGACCTGCGTCCCTCTTAGAGGAATTCGGTCAGCGTCTCGCGCGACTGGACCGAATTGAACTCGATCGCCACGCCTTCCATGAAATGACGCACGACGCGGCCGCGCATGTTGCCGAGGCGCACGGGCGTGCCGAGCGCCGGGCGGATGTCGATATCGATCGCAGCGCCCGACAGCGAAAGGTCCATGATACGGCAGGCATAACGCCGGCCGTCGTCGAGCGTGATCTCGGAGCGGGTGTTGCGCGGCGCCAGGCGATCGTGGCGACGATCTTCCGGCAGGCCAAGCTCATGCTTGTTGGCGATCCAGGTGAGCTGGGCGGCCAGTTTTTCCCGCTTGCGGTCCGTCGCGTTGATCGACATCACGAAGCCGGTGCTCGACAGGCTGATGACGATGCCTTCCAGGCGGCCGATATGATCGAGATAGGCGATGACCCGTTCGCCGACGAGAGGACGACCGACACAGCCAAAGCTGACATCACCCGGCGACATGTCCACGACGTTGCACGGAAATTCCTCATGCGTCGCAAGCATCAGCCGGCCGGGGATGTTGACCGACACGCGCTGAAATGAACGCTGCGTGGAAACGCTCGTTGTCGATGGATTATGGGCCGGCTGAAAAGAATACATTCGAGAGAGCTTTTCTCTTCTAAGTCTATCTTCTGAGTATTAGCGCGCTGCGGTTAACAGAAGGTTTTGGCACGCCGTGTCGCCGCGCCCTTGCCGTGCCGTCCTGCCGATCAGGACAGCCGCCGGCCCGGCGGCAGGCGGCCGGGTGCATCATAAGGGCTGCGGCGATCGCCGGTGAGGGGCACGCCGAAATGTGAACCGCTGCCGGTCAGGAACGTCCAGTTGTCGAGCGCAAGGAAAACGGCCGGCATCGCCGTCACAGGATAGGGAGAAAACTGGGGCAGGAGCGCCCCGAAAATGCGATCGCTCGCCGTCGTCTCCACCGAGCGGATCGGCAGAAGCAGCATCTCATAGGCATGACGGATCTCCCCGTTCGAGGCAAAAACATCCAGAAGTGCAGGCTGTTGGGACTGGATGACGTTGTGGGCGATTTCCACCGGCTGCCGGTGATCGCCTTCCTGCCAGAGGCCGGCAAAAGGTTCCCCCCGGAATTCGCGGCCGAACAGGTCGCAGATACGGGTTCCGGCGAGCCGGAATGAGAGGGTGCCCGCCGGATCGAAGCCGGCCATGAAAAGATGCGGAAGAAGATGACGCAAAGCGGTCGGATCGATCTCGGTCTTCAGAGGGACTGCCCCGTCGTGCTTGAGATTGATCCAGTAGTCGAAGATTGCCCGGCTCGCTTGATTCCGCATTCATCATACCTGTTACATTTCGATGCAAACCGCGCGTCATGTGCGGCTGATCCTTCTCAAGCAGCGAAATCCATGCCACGGCAGAGGCGTCAGGGTTAACGAATCGTGACCCGCGATGCGCTGGCGCTACCGTGATCTCGGCCGCGCTTTTCTTTGAACGGCCGCTCCTATATGGCTGTCGGACACTCTCAAGGAATGATCGAGGGCAGAAGGGACTTGCATGAACGACGGGCCGGACATGGCAGACGAGCCGCGCGAGACGGATGACGGCGGCGAGCGCTCGCAACCGGTCTTCAACCTTCCGCAGAGCCTCGTCGTGACGCTCGCACTGCTCGTGGTCATCTACGTCGTGCAGGACTATGTGCTGGACGACGATACCCGCGCCACGATGGTGGTAAACCTGGCTTTCACGCCATTGCGCTATGTCTATCCTCTCAGCGACCAGGGTCTAGAATGGGCGTGGACGCCGGTTACCTATTCGCTTCTGCACGGCAGCGTCGAGCATATCCTCTTCAACGCGCTCTGGCTGATGGCGTTTGGTGCTCCCGTGGTCCGTCGCATCGGCACGCTGCGCTACGTCGTCTTCTGGATCCTCTCCGCCGTCGCGGCCGCCTTCTTCCATGCCGCGCTCAACTGGGGGAACGAGACGCTGCTGATCGGCGCGTCGGGCGTCGTTTCGGCGCTGATGGGGGCCGCCTGCCGTTTCGCCTTTCCGGAACGCCGGGGTTACGACCGGACGCATGGCCATCTCTATCCGCGACAGTCGATCCTCGGGGCATTCCGCAACCGCACCGTGGTGATCTTCACCGCCATGTGGTTCATCGGCAACCTGCTGATCGCCTTCGGCGTAACGCTGTTCGGGGCGGATATGGGACCGATCGCCTGGGACGCGCATATCGGCGGATTCCTGTTCGGCTTCCTGCTGTTCGGCCTTTTCGACCCCTTGCCGCCCAGCGTCATGCCGATCACGCAACCTTGATCTCTTTCTTGATCTCTTTCACACCTCGCTCTACACTTCCTCACACGTGCAGGGACGGTTTCTCCAACCGGGCGCTTTGCTTCCCGGGAATGAGCGATGTCCAGGCCAAGCCGGTTGTGAGGAGAGAGCCATGGCAATAGTCGTCAAGAACATGCTGGATGCAAAGGGACGCGACGTGGTCACCGTCGGCCCCGACAAGACGCTGCTCGAAGTCGCCGGGATCCTCAACGACAAGAAGATCGGTGCGGTCGTGGTGACCGGCATGGAAGGCCGAATCGCCGGCATCTTCACGGAACGCGACCTGGTGCGCGCCATCGCCGGCAAGGGCGCCGGCGTGCTGGACCAACCCGTCAAGTCGGCGATGACCACCGCGGTGCAGCGCTGCAAGGAAGATACGACCGTCGACGAACTGATGGGGATGATGAGTGCCGGCCGTTTCCGCCACGTGCCCGTCGAACAGGACGGCAAGCTCGCCGGCATCATCTCGATCGGCGACGTGGTGAAGTCGCGCATCCGCGAAATCGAACTCGAGGCCGAGCAAATCAAGGCCTATATCGCCGGCTGATTCGTTTTGGCTTAAGCCTCGTCGAAGGGCGAGGCTTTGCTGCCGCCGGGCAGGATTTGCGCCCGCCTAGCGGGCGAAGACTTCCTGCATGCGCTTCAGGGCGGAAATCTGTGCCATGGTCTCCGTATAACCGCGCTCGATCGTTTCGCCGGCGCGGTGGAATTCGGACAGGCCGATATCGGCAAGCCGCGGGTGCAGCGCCAGATCCGGCGGATCACCTGCCAGACGGGCCCGGGAAATGCGTTCCTGGATGATGTTGAAGGCCTGCACCATGGTGCCGGTCAGACCCACGCGCACATCGTCGGCCTTCTTGCGGCCGTCGTCGATCGGCTGGACGCTGGCATTGTGCTTGACGACGGCCGATCGGCCGAAAATCTCGTAGTTCAGGTTGACGGCGACCACGAGCGGCTGCTCGTAGGCGCGGCAGACGGAGGTCGGCACCGGATTGACGAGGGCGCCGTCGACCAGCGTGCGGTTGTTGCATTTGACCGGTTCGAAAATGCCGGGGAGCGCGTAGGAAGCGCGAAGCCCGGTGATCAGCGAACCGCTGGAGATCCACACTTCGTGGCCGGTGTGAAGTTCGGTCGCGACCGACACGAAAGGCCGGTCCAGATCCTCGATCGACAGGCCTTCGAGATGCTCCTGCATCCGTTTGGTCAGCCGCATGCCGCCGAGAAGGCCGCCGCCGCCGATCGTCAGATCGAGCAGGCCGGCAATGCGGCGCATGGTCAGCGAGCGGGCGAAACTCTCGAGTTCGTCGAGCTTGCCGGCGAGGTAACATCCGCCGACCAGAGCACCGATCGAGGTGCCGGCGATCATGCCGACCTCGATGCCGGCCTCGTCGAGCGCACGCAGCACTCCGATATGCGCCCAGCCGCGCGCGGCGCCGCCGCCGAGAGCGAGAGAAAGCTTTGCTTTTTTGGGGGCTTCGATGATGGGAGGAGGTGTGGGTTCGAGAACTTGCGCTTCGCCGCCTTCGGCAGGTGCCGCAAGCGGATCGTGACGGTTCCAACTCCAGTTCAGCATCGACAAAGACCCTCCACAGCTGAACAAACCCCGGTCTGCCGATTAACGCACCGACAGGTTTCGAAATCGTTTATTCAGGCGAGATATGCCAAAAAACGGGGCAAATGCCTAAATGGTTCCTTGATCCGAATAGACGACATCCGGGTCAAAATGACGCTGATCGTCGGTGATTTCAAGAACCGCCCGGCCATCACTTTGGGTGACAGTCCGATAGAAACAGGAGCGGCGCCCGGTGTGGCAGGTGGCGTCGTGACCGGCGACCGATACCTTGAGCCAGACGGCGTCCTGGTCGCAATCGGTGCGCAATTCGTGAACCGTCTGGAGGTTGCCGGAGGATTCGCCCTTTTTCCAGATCTTCGCCCGCGAGCGGCTGTAATAGTGGGCGATGCCGGTCTCGATGGTCAGCGCCAGCGCCTGCGCATCCATATGCGCGACCATCAGCAACTCGCCGTCACGGGCATCGGTAACGACCGCGGTAACGAGACCGTTCTGATCGAAACGGGGCGTAAAGGCGCCAGCGCCTTCAAGTTCCGTCTTGTCGGCGGAAGGCCGTTCGAAGGTAAGCGACATCGGGAGACTCCGCCCGGAAACCGCGTCAGCGGTTGCGGGCCAGCATGAAGAAACGGGCCTGTTCGGCGGCGTTCGTCTTGAACTCGCCGGTAAACGTCGTTGTCGTCGTGTGCGAGCCCTGCTTCTGCACGCCGCGCATTTCCATGCACATGTGCTCTGCCTCGATCATCACGGCGACCCCGCGCGGCTTCAAGGTTTCCTCGATCGCGTTGGCGATCTGCGCCGTCAGGTTTTCCTGGGTCTGCAGGCGGCGGCCGAAGATCTCGACGACGCGGGCGATCTTCGAGAGACCGAGGACACGGCCGTTCGGCAGATAGGCGACATGGGCCTTGCCGATGATCGGCAGCATGTGGTGTTCGCAATGGGAGAAGAACGGGATGTCGCGCACCAGCACGATATCGTCATAACCCGAGACTTCCTCGAAAGTGCGGCCGAGCACGTCCTCCGGCGACTGTTCGTAACCGCCGAACAGCTCGCTATAGGCGGCGGCGACGCGCTTGGGAGTATCGAGCAGGCCTTCGCGGGCAGGATCGTCGCCTGCCCAGCGCAGCAGAACACGCACCGCTTCTTCGGCTTCCTGCTGCGTGGGGCGGACCTGCTTCTCTTTCGAAGCCGGGAAATTCTTCACAATGGCATCCATCTATCGTCTCCTGATGCGGTTCAAGGCCGCATCCGACTGGCGTTACTCACGGACTGACCAGCCGCTGGGCACTCGCGGCTGATTTTTTGGGCAATCCGGGGTTATCTGACCTTCGGCAAATGTTTTTACAAGATATCCTGTTCCGTTTTCGGTAGGATTTCGTGAAAACATCCTTTCTTGATGATCTCGCCCGGACATCACATATAATGGCAGGAACCCTTTTATGGTAGTCCACCGGACGTGACGCAGTGTTCAACGCGCGACGGCGGGCCAGAAGCGAGCCTTGATGGACGACATCTACAACAGCAAGATCCTCGAATTCGCCGGCAATATCACCCATGCCGGCGTGCTGCCCGATGCGGATGCGAGTTCCGAAAAACATTCAAAGCTGTGCGGCTCGAAAGTGCGCGTACATCTGAAGATGGACGGAGACCGGGTCGCCGACTTTTCCCACGAGGTGCGCGCCTGCGCGCTCGGCCAGGCCTCGTCCTCGATCATGGCGCGGCATGTGATCGGAGCCACGGCCGCCGAGATCCGCAGGGCGCGCCAGGACATGCTCGCCATGCTGAAGGAAGGCGGCGAGGGGCCGGACGGCCGGTTCGAGGAGATGCGCTACCTGAAGCCGGTCAAGGACTACAAGGCCCGCCACGCCTCCACCATGCTGACCTTCGAGGCGGTCGTCGATGCGATCGACCAGATCGAGGCGAAAGAGCGCGCCGAAGCCGTGACCGTCTGACCCGATGTGCGGCGATCCCGACTGCGCGCACGACCGTTCCAAGCCGGCGGCAGGCCGCTCCCGCAACTGGTCCGGCCCGTTTGCGAAGACGCCCGGCCGGCTTTTCGGCATGGGGCTGATCCGCTTCTACCAGCTGACCCTTTCCGGCTTCATCGGCAATTCCTGCCGGCACATCCCGACCTGTTCCGAATATGGCTACGAGGCGGTTGCCCGCCACGGGCTGTGGCCCGGCGGCTGGATGACGCTGTTTCGGGTCGCCCGTTGCGGGCCGGGTGGTACCGGCGGGCTCGATCCGGTGCCGGATATCTTGGAGACGCGGCAGTACTGGTGGACGCCGTGGCGTTACTGGCGACGTCACGCCAAACCGGTATCGCAGCCGTGATCACCGTCGCACTGCTTCACAGCATCGTTCTCGGCGGCGGCCGAAGGGTCGTCATGGCGGACCTGCGGGCGATGGCGGAAGAGCTCGGCTACCGGAACTGCCGGACGCTGGTTTCGACCGGCAATCTCGTCTTCGAGACCGAGAGGTCGCCGGCCGGTGATATCGAGCGGGCGCTGGAAGCCTCGTTCGAAAAGCGGTTCGGCAAACATGTCGATATCATCGTCCGAACCGGGTCCGACTGGCTGAAGCTCGCGGCCGGCAATCCGTTTCCGGCGCGGGACGGCTCCGAGATCGCCGTGCGGGTGATGCGGACGCCGCTCGACGAGAGTGTGCTCGGCCTGCTCGAACGCCACCGGGGCGAGGAGACGATTGCTGTCGTCGACGGCGATCTCTGGGTCGATTTCGGCGGCAAGGCGAGCGGGACGCGGCTCCTGTCGGCGATGACCACCAAGAAGCTCGGCATCGGCACCAGCCGCAATGCCAATACGGTCGCCGGGCTTGCCGAAATGATCGGCTGATCCGCCGCTCGCCTTTACTAAAACGGCAAAAGCATTTATCAGCCACGCCGGCTACGCCGCGAAGGCGAACCGCCATTTATTCCAACACCACCCGCATTCGTTGGCGGGACTGGACAGGAGAAAGACATGTCCCAATCCGTTTCCCTTACATTTCCCGATGGCTCCGTCCGCGTTTTCGACGCCGGGACGACCGGCCGTGACGTGGCCGAGAGCATTTCCAAGTCGCTCGCCAAGAAGGCGGTCGCCGTCACCATCAACGGCACGCTGCAGGACCTTGCCGATCCCGTCACCGACGGTTCGATCGCGATCGTCACCCGCACCGATCCGCAGGCCCTGGAAATGATCCGCCACGATGCCGCGCATGTGATGGCGGAGGCCGTGCAGGCGCTCTGGCCGGCAACCCAGGTCACCATCGGCCCGGTGATCGAGAACGGATTCTATTACGACTTCAAGCGCGTCCACCCGGATAGCGGCGAGGATTGGCCCTTCACGCCCGAAGATCTGCCGAAGATCGAAGCGAAGATGAAGGAGATCATCCAGCGCAACGAGCCCTTCACCAAGGAAGTCTGGACACGCGATCAGGCCCGCAAGGTGTTCGGCGAGATGGGCGAGACCTACAAGGTCGAGCTCGTCGACGCGATCAAGGAAGGCGAGGACGTCAAGATCTATCGCCAGGGCAAGTGGTTCGACCTCTGCCGCGGCCCGCATATGGCCTCCACGGGCCAGATCGGCACCGCCTTCAAGCTGATGAAGGTGGCGGGCGCCTATTGGCGCGGCGACAGCAACAACCCGATGCTGACGCGCATCTATGCGACCGCCTGGGCGACCCAGGAAGAGCTCGACCAGTATCTGCACGTGCTGGCGGAAGCCGAGAAGCGCGACCACCGCAAGCTCGGCCGCGAAATGGACCTCTTCCACTTCCAGGAAGAGGGTCCGGGCGTGGTGTTCTGGCACGGCAAGGGCTGGCGCATGTTCCAGGCGTTGACCGCCTATATGCGCCGCCGGCTCGCCGGCACGTATGAGGAAGTCAACGCGCCGCAGGTGCTCGACAAGTCGCTGTGGGAGACCTCCGGTCACTGGGGCTGGTACAACGAGAACATGTTCGCGGTGAAATCCGCGCATGCCTTCGTCAACCCCGACGACAAGGAAGCCGACCAGCGGGTCTTCGCGCTGAAGCCGATGAACTGCCCGGGTCACGTGCAGATCTTCAAGCATGGTCTGAAGTCCTATCGCGAACTGCCTATCCGGCTTGCGGAATTCGGCCTCGTGCATCGCTACGAAGCCTCCGGCGCCTTGCACGGACTGATGCGCGTGCGCGGCTTCACCCAGGACGACGCGCATGTGTTCTGCACCGACGAGCAGATGGCGGCGGAATGCCTTCGGATCAACGACCTGATCCTGTCGGTCTACGAGGATTTCGGCTTCAAGGAAGTCGTCGTCAAGCTCTCGACCCGGCCGGACAAGCGCGTCGGCACCGACGCGCTGTGGGATCGTGCCGAGTCGGTGATGCTGGACGTGCTGAAGACGATCGAGGCGCAGTCGGAAGGCCGCATCAAGACCGGCATCCTGCCGGGCGAGGGCGCTTTCTACGGTCCGAAGTTCGAATATACGCTGAAGGACGCGATCGGCCGCGAATGGCAGTGCGGCACGACGCAGGTGGACTTCAACCTGCCCGAGCGGTTCGGCGCCTTCTACATCGACCAGAATTCGGAAAAGACCCAGCCGGTGATGATCCATCGCGCCATCTGCGGCTCGATGGAACGTTTCCTCGGCATCCTGATCGAGAATTTTGCCGGCCATATGCCGCTGTGGTTCGCGCCGCTGCAGGTGGTGGTGGCGACGATCACCTCGGATGCGGACGATTACGGCCGCGAGGTGGCGGACGCTCTTCGGGATGCGGGCATGGTCGTCGAGACCGATTTCCGCAACGAGAAGATCAACTACAAGATCCGCGAGCACTCCGTCACCAAGGTGCCGGTCATCATCGTCTGCGGCAAGAAGGAAGCGGAAGAGCGGTCAGTCAATATCCGCCGTCTCGGCTCGCAGGCCCAGACCTCGATGACGCTGGACGAGGCGATCGCCTCGCTGTCGCATGAGGCAACGCCGCCGGACGTGCTGCGCCGCCTCGAAGCCAGAAAGGCCGCGAAGGCGGCCGCCTGATCGGATCCCGACAGCGCCCGCAAACGCGGGCGCTGTCGGAAAAGCTGGTCGCAGCGCAGAATATTGCGGCGGCATCCTCAGGGAAGAGACTGTTGGTCAGGCGGGCAACGAGGTCCGGCCGAAATACGGCTAGTTCCTGTCGCTGGCGACCGTGCCGGCCACCTGAGGCGTGTTGCGCATCAGCACTTCGACCTCGGTATTGCGGCCGGCCTTCACGGTGAAGCCGCGCTGATAGGTCTTGGTCTTGTTCCGGGCGACGGCAAGATACTCGCCCTCCGACAGAACCATGGTCGAGAACGCGCTGACGCTTTCGTTGACGACGTCGCCGGCGGCCGTCAGCACCGACCAGGCGGTATCGGCAATTGCTTCTCCCCCTGGCTGGGAAACAAGCTTCAGGGTGATCTGGGCGGCACGATGCTGCAGCACCGCCTGGGTAAGCTTTCCGGATTCCACCTGGATATCGGCCCGCACGACGGCATTGACGTCGCCATATTCGGAAACCACGTGATAGGTGCCGGCATTCAGCCGCACCACCGTGTTCGGTTTCACATCCGACATGACCAGCGCCCGATCGCCGTTATCGCGCACTTCGGCGGAATAGACCGAAAACCTCAGTTCCTTGGGCGGAATGCGCTGGTCTGTACCGGCAACCGCGTTCAGAACAAAACCGCCGGCATCGAGCACCAGGGTCTGTTTTGGCACGCTGCCGTTTTCAGGAACTTTCAGTTTCTTGGTGACGCCGGCGCGGCCGAAGGCGCAATTGACGAAATAGTCGCCGGGGGCAAGCTGGAAGGAGGCAGAGCCACCTTCGGAACTGGCGACCAGCGGCAATTTGCCATCTTCGCCGGCGATCGGGCTGAACACACGCCAGGTGAGGCCTTCCTGCATGGGCTGGCCGTCGGCAGTCAGTTTGGCGTCGAACTGCACGTCCTTAGCGAGGGGACCGAGCGGACCGCCCGGCAGGGCCGAGAAGGCATTCAGCTTCGGCATCTTGGCGGTGCTGTCGAGCGCGCGAAAATTCTTGAAGGCGTCTTCCTGGGCGAACGCGCTCAAAGCTGAGCCGAGAGCAACCGCTCCGGCGAGGAGGCAGCGTGTCGCAAGGGAAGTGCCTGACATCTGTTGTCTACCGGTTGACTCTTGTTTTCCGAAACGTCACTTGAAGACCAATGACAAGGCAATTTCAAGACCTTCCCATGAAGCCAGCTCCAAATGAAAGCGTTGACCATGCAAAATGACGTTAAACTCATCGATTTTCTGCGCGACAGGCATTCCACGCCGGTGGCGCAGATCAAGGGGCCGGCTCCGTCGCAGGAGGAACTGGAGGCGATTCTGACCTTCTCAACGCGTATTCCCGACCACGGCAAGCTGGCGCCGTGGCGCCTGGTCGTCTATCGCGGCGGCATCAACAAGGAGCTCGGCGAACAGTTCCTGGCGCTCGCCCTGAAGAAGACGCCTGATATGGCAGACGCCGCCAGGGAGGCGGAACTGACGCGTTTCACCCGCGCGCCGCTGGTCGTCGCCGTCGTCAGCACCGCGGCCCCCCATCCCAAGATCCCCGAATGGGAGCAGGTGCTGTCCGCGGGTGCCGTGTGCTTCAACATGCTGATGGCCGCGAGCGCCCATGGCTACGTCGCCAACTGGCGCACCGAATGGGTCGCCTATGACGACGAGGCGCTGGCTCTCCTCGGCATCAGACAAGGCGAAAAGGTCGCCGGCTTCATCCATATCGGTTCGAGCGATTTCCCGACTCCCGACCGCCCGCGGCCGGACCTCGCGCAGATCGTCACCTACGCAGGCGAATAGGGCCATCGATGTTCTATACCACCGACACCAACCGGCATGGACTGAAGCATGATCCGTTCAAGGCGATCGTGGCGCCGCGCCCGATCGGCTGGATCGGTACGAAGGGCAGGGACGGGTCTCTGAACCTGTCGCCTTATTCCTTCTTCAACGCGATTTCCGACAGCCCGAAATTGGTGATGTTTTCGTCCAGCGGCCGCAAGCACAGCCTGAAGAACGCCGAGGAAACCGGCGTCTTCACAGCAAGCCTCGCGAGCCGTCACCTGGCCGAACAGATGAATGCCTCGTCGGAGGCGGTTCCTTACGGCGTCAGCGAGTTCGAGGTGGCGGGGCTGACCGCCGGGATGGCCGAGCTCATCGACGCGCCCTATGTGGCGGAAGCCTATACGGTGCTGGAATGCCGCGTCACCCAGGTGATCCAGCCGGTGGGACTGGACGGCAAGGCGACTGAGGCCTACGTGGTTTTCGGCCAGGTGGTCGGCATCCATATCAGCGAAGAGATCCTGCGCGACGGGCGGATCGACATGGGGCTCGCCCGGCCGATCGCCCGCATGGGCTATCGCGACTTCGCCGACGGCGGTGCGGACGTGTTCGAGATGACCCGGCCGGCCGGCGCCGAGCCTAGTCCTAAAAAACCTGATTGATGATCGGAATTTGACGGACGCTGCGGCAGAGCTTGCCGGAGAAGCCGTTCGCCTTTGCTCTTTGGCATTCGGTCCGGAAGGTCGCTTCGTCGCCCTCAGCGGACATGGCATCGATCGCCGCCGCGCCTGCGGCGGAAGCGGCGAGCACTATCGCCGCGGCCGCGAAACGTGCGGTATCGGACAAGTGACCGTAACCGCCCTCCCAGCCGAGGGCCGTCAACCGGGCGCTGCAGCGCTCGAATGCGGATGCCGAAAGAACGCCGGCCGCATCGGCAAGCGCTGTAATCCTCGTCTTGCCGGGGACCCGCCCGGCGCGAATTTCCGCAACACGCAGGGCCATGTCGAGCCTCTGGACCTCACCGCCACCGCGAACGCCCGTCAGGACGACGGAGCCGGCGCCGCATCGGACGGCGATTTCGACGGCTGCATCCGTGCGTGTCGAGAAGAAAGCCGGCAGGAGGAAGGCCGGCGGGACAAGGCTTATTCCTGCCCAGGCCCGGCAGAAATCTACAGCCGCATTCCACGACTCGGCGGCACCCGTCAGGTCGAGCACGGTGACATCGGCCTGCGCGGAATGGACCGTCGCGGCATCGGCGGAGGGTTCGACGACAAGCCAGGACCGTATTTTCAAGGACTTCGCCATAGTTAAGGAACGTGGTGAACCAATCTTAAACTTTTTCGCTCTAGCGTGATCTCTCAAGCCAGACAGATCCTGACTGGCATGTGTAGTCGAGGCCGAGTGTGATCGTACAGGCATTTCTTCGTTGGGCTGAAACGGCAAGAACCGCCGAGAGGGCAAAGGCTGCCAATGCTCTCGGGCGAGCCTATCTCCGATCGCCGATGGGCGGCGAGCAGCATCGCGCCGCGGCGCTTGCCATGACCTATCTTCTCGACGATCCTTCGCCACGGGTGCGTCTGGCGCTCGCCGAGGCGCTTGCCGAATCCAGGGACGCCCCGCGCGCCGTGATCGTCTGCCTGGCCGAAGACCAGCCGGAGATCGCCTGCACGGTCATCGCCTGCTCGCCTGTTCTCACCGAAAACGATCTCGTCGACCTTGCCGGGCGCAGCGACAGCCTGACCCGCGGAATGATCGCCGCAAGGCCGAACCTTTCGCGCGGGGTGGCCGCCGCGATCGCCGAGATCGGCGACGAATGCGAAGTCACCATGCTTCTGGAAAACGAGACCGCCCTGATCACCCGGGTGTCGCTGCGGCGGATTGCCGAGCGGTTCGGGCATTGCTGCGATATCCGCAACCTGCTCCTGGAGCGCGATACCCTGCCGGCCGATGCCCGCCACATGCTCGTCAACCACATCACCGCCGCTCTCGCGGGCTCGGGCCTGGTGCGGACCAGCATGGCGCCGGCGCGGATCGAGCACATGACCCGCGAGGCGGGGGAAGCCGCGGCCGTCGCCATTGCCGGCACGGTGCTGCAGGAGGAAATTCCCGGCCTCGTCGAACATCTGCGCACAGCCGGGCGGCTGACACCAGCCTTCCTCATTCATGCGCTCTGCAGCGGCAAGGTGGATTTTTTCGCCGGCGCGATGGTTTCGCTTTCAGGGCTCGATGACCGCCGTGTGCGCGCGATCCTCGCAACCGGCCGCATGCATGCGGTCCGGGCGCTGTTCGAAGCGTCCGGGCTCGGGCGGGATATCGCGGCAGTCTTCGTCGAAGCGGTCTTCCTCTGGCGCAAGGCCGCGGCCACCGGCAGGCTCGACAATATCGCCGGCATATTGCTCGAACAGTTCCAGCGGTCGGAGATGCCGCTTTCGCCCGTCTCCGAACTCCTCGAGATGATCGAGAAACTTCATCGGCTGGAAGTCAGGCTCAGTGCCCGCTCCTATGCGAACGAAGTGTCGCTGGCGGCGTAGGCCGGTCTAGCGCTGAAACCGCTTGGCGACCCAGGAATAGCCGTTTTCCATGAGCCGGACCGGACTGGTCATCAGGGTCTTCACGCCCTCGGTCGTCGGCAGCACGGTCTTGACCCGCTGGATGGCACGACCCGCGAGCGTCTCCTTCTCCTGCTGCGTCACAGGTTCGTCGGCGATCGCCGGCGCCGGCTGCGCGGGCTGCGGGACCTCCGGCCGCGACTGCGGCACCGGTGCCTTGGCCACTTCGGTGGCTTCCGGTTTCTGGCAGACGGCGATGAGCATCGGATAGGGCTGGTTGGCGTATCCGGAAAGCTGCTGCTCCGAAACGGAATTGCACATCTCGATGCTCGGCCAGCGGCTTTCGGCAGTGGCGATATAGTGGCAATCCGTCCCGGCGTCGTTGCAGCCGAGAATGGTCATGACAATCAGTGCGGAATTCATGTCGTCCCCGTCAATATGGCGACGGACTTAGAGCGGGCAATCTGGGCTCAACCAAGGCAGCTTTCGGCGCAACGCGGCATCCGTTAAAGATTACGCATCCGGCGGAGTCTTGGAGACCGAAATGACCGTGACGATTGCCATCGAGCCGCCGCGCCAGGCGGGGGTGATGAGGCTTCTCGAACTCTCCGACGCCTATGCGGCATCGCTCTATCCCGCCGAGAGCAATCACATGGTGGATGTCGCGACGCTCGAGGGAGAAAACGTGTCGTTCTTCGTGGCGCGGCAGAGCGAGGCGGTTCTCGGCTGCGGCGCCCTGGTCGAGGCGGGTGACGGTGCAGGCGAGATCAAGCGGATGTTCGTCGACGAGGCGGCGCGCGGCCTCAAACTCGGCCGACGGCTGCTCGACGCGATCGTCGATCGCGCTGGCGCGCTTGGCCTTTCGGTGATCCGGCTGGAAACGGGCATCCATCAGCCACAGGCAATCGGACTTTATCGCGCCCATGGCTTTGTCGAGACCGGGCCTTTCGGAGACTACAGGCCCGATCCGCTCAGCATCTTCATGGAGAAGACACTTTCCTGACGACCGGAAGGTCGGGCGGCAGGTCCGGAGACGGCGTCTTGGCGACCTCGGCAGTTTCCGCCTCGGTCACGTCGGCCATCTTCACCTCGCGGATCCATTCGCGCCAGATCGACACGAGCAGCGCCATCAGGACCGGACCGATGAACAGGCCGAGAAAGCCCATCGTGCTGACGCCGCCGACGAGACCGAAGAAGGTCGGCAGGAAGGGAAGCTTGATCGGACCGCCGACCAGGCGCGGCCGAAGCGTCTTGTCGACGATGAAGAGCTCGACCGTACCCCAGATGAAAAGACCGGCGCCGGCGACATAGGCACCGTTGGCGACCAGGTAGAACGAGATCAGCGAGAAAGACAGCGGCGCGCCACCCGGGATCAGCGCCATCAGGCCGGTGAGCACGCCGAGCGTGACGGGCGAGGGGACGCCCGCGATCCAGTAGGCGATACCGAGCACGATGCCTTCGCCGATCGCAATCAGCGTCTGGCCGGTCACGGTGGAACTGATCGTCCTTGGAACGACGCGGGAGATGCGCTCCCAGCGGGTCGGCAGGATGCGCTCGCCGAGAAGGTCGATCTGCTCGCTGAAGGAACCGCCGTCGCGATAGACGAAGAACAGCGCGATCAGCATGAAGAGCAGCGTCAGCACCAGGTGGAAGGCGCCGTCGCCCGCCGCCACGATGGCGCGGTAGATATTGCCGATATTGGCGCCCGAGACGATCTGGATGAGTTCGCCGACAGCGCCTGGCGAGCCGACGTGCTGGACCCACTGGATGCCGAGCCATTCGCCGACCCAGGGCAGACCGGTGATCCAGGCCGGCGGCGGCGCGCCGAAACGGTTCACTTCGGCGGCCCAGATGATCCACTGGCGCACTTCACCGATCGTGTAGGAGATTGCGATGCCGATCGGCACGATGAGGAAGGTGAGGATGAAGACGATGGCGAGCGAGGCGCCGATGGTGGTGTTGCCGCCGGTGCGGCGCAGCAGTTCCCGGTACAGCGGCCAGCTGGCAAAGCCGATCACCAGAGCGGCCAGGACCGGAACCAGGAATCCATGGAAAAAATAAATGCCGGCGGCGGCGACGAGCACCAGAAGCCAGCGGGCAGCGGAGATCGGCGGGATGAGCGCGACCCTGCTCGGCGCGACCGGCCCAAGCCAGCGCGGCTCTTTCGGGCCCTTGCGATCGTTATTTCCGCTCACCGCATTTCCTTTTTTCATTTTCACCATCATATGGCTTATGAGGCTCCCTGGTACAAGACTAATGCGTCATCCATTAAAAGGAAGCTTACTCCTTGCCCTAGACGGCAGATGCGATAGAAATATGAAATCGCTTTCCGGCAGAGCCGGAAGTACGGAACAAACGTTCTTGATGAAGTTTTCCTAGCTTCGATGGAATACCGAAGTGTCTGATGCCCATTCCATCGGCCAGACTGTCTTCAGGGATTTGCAATATGCCTTACAGGGACACGGTCGATCTCAGCAATTGCGACCGAGAACCGATCCATATCCCCGGCAGCATTCAACCGCATGGATGCCTGATCGCCTGCGATGCCGCTGGCGCGATCGTGGTACAGCATTCCGCCAACGTGGGGGAGATGCTTGCGATCGCGGGAGACATCAACGGCCGGCGCCTGGAGGAGATCGTCGGCGGGGAGGCGGCGCACACATTGCGCAATGCGCTCGCGACGTCCGACAACCCGGCGCGGCCGGCGCTTCGGCATGGGCTGAGATTTGCCTCGGGTGCTGCGTTCGACGTTTCGATCCATCGCTTCGAATCCAAGATAATCCTGGAATTCGAACCGGCCTCGGCCGATTCCGATCAGCCGCTCGAAGTCGCGCGCATGCTGATCAGCCGCATCCGCAACGTGGCCAGCCTCGACAGGCTGGTCGAGAGCTCGGCGCGGCTGATCTACGCCATGCTCGGCTACGACCGGGTGATGATCTATCGTTTCGAAGAGGATGGCGCCGGAAAAGTCGTCAGCGAATACAAAAGGCGCGACCTCGAGAGCTTCAAGGGCCAGTATTTCCCGGCAGGCGACATTCCGAAACAGGCCCGCGCGCTTTACGTCAAGAACACCATCCGGGTGATCTCCGACGCCAGCAATCCCCGCGTCCCGATCGTGCCGGAAAATGACGAGGCAGGCGAGCCGCTCGACCTGTCCTTCGCGCATCTGCGCAGCGTGTCGCCCATCCATTGCGAGTACCTGCGCAATATGGGCGTCGCCGCCTCGATGTCGATCTCGGTCGTCGTCGATAACGAGCTCTGGGGACTGATCGCCTGCCACCACTATTCCCCGAAAGCGCTTTCGATGCCGCAGCGGGTGGCGGCGGAAACGTTCGGAGAATTCTTCTCTCTGCATCTGAGTGCCTTGAAGCAACGGCAGCTGATGGAGACCGCGGGCCAGGCGCGGCGGTCCCTCGACCGCTTCCTGCAGGCCGCCTCCCACCATGCGGACATCACCGCGCTGCTGCGCAGTTCGCTCGGAGATTTCGGCCATATGTTGAGCTGCGACGGCATAGGCCTGTGGCTCGGCGGCGTGTGGACGGGCGAGGGGGTCGTGCCGCCGGCTGACCTGATCGAGGAGCTCGCCGAGCTCGTCGGCGGTGTCGCGGCGGGCAAGATCTGGTCCAGCTTCCAGCTCAGCGTGGATCTGCCGGGGTTGCGCATCTCTCCCGACACGGTCTGCGGCGTGCTGGCCATCCCGCTTTCCCAACGCCCCCGCGATTACCTGTTCTTCTTCCGCCGCGAGATGGTGCAGACGCTCGACTGGGCCGGCAATCCCGACAAATCCTACGAGACAGGTCCTCTCGGAGACCGGCTGACGCCGCGCAAGAGCTTCGCCATCTGGAAGGAAATGGTGCATCGGCAGGCCCAGCCGTGGACCGACAGCGACCGCGAGATCGCCGACGCGATCCGTGCGGTGCTGGTCGAGGTGGTCCTTCACCACAACGAGCTGCTCGCCGACGAGCGCGGCAAGGCGGACGTGCGCCAGCGGATGCTGAACGAGGAACTGAACCACCGGGTCAAGAACATCCTTTCGGTGATCAAGGCGCTGGTGGGCCATTCGGTCGATGCGGATGTCAGCCTCAAGGATTATGTCGGTTCGCTCAAGGGACGCATCCAGGCATTGGCCTTTGCCCATGACCAGGTGGTGCGCGGCGGCGATGGCGGGGTGCTGTCCGATCTTCTGGAAGCGGAGCTGAAGCCCTATAGCGAGGGGACCCGCAGCGTCACACTCAAAGGGCCACGCATCTGGCTCGACAGCCGCGCCTTTTCGGTGATGGCGCTGGTGCTGCACGAGATGTCGACCAATGCCGCCAAATACGGCTCGCTCTCCGTCAATGGCGGACGGCTGGATATCGAGTGGCGGCGGCTCGCCAACAACGATTGCGAGCTTGTCTGGACGGAAGGTGGCGGTCCCCCGGTAAACCTCCCGTCGCGTGCCGGTTTCGGCAGCGTGCTGATCACCCGCAGCGTGCCCTACGAGCTCGAGGGCGAGGCAAAGGTGGAATATCCCCCCGAAGGGGTGAGGGCGCGCTTCCTGGTGCCGGCCAAACACATCCACGGCGATGACGAGCTGACGGAAGCCGAAATCGCAGAGGGCAACGGCGCCGCCGGTCAAGAGGCCGCTCCGTCGCGGCTTCAGGATCTCGAATTCCTGCTGGTGGAAGACCAGATGCTGATTGCCGCGGATGTCGAAGTGATGCTTGCCGAACACGGCATCGACAAGGTAACGACGACGCCCTCGGCGGCGGACGCTTTCCGCAAGATCGAGGAATTCACGTTCGACGTCGCGATCCTCGACGTCAATCTCGGCTCGGGCACGTCGCTGCCGGTCGCCGAGGAACTGATCCGCAGGAATATTCCCTTCGTTTTCGCGACCGGCTACAGCGACAAGTCGATCATCCCGGCGAGTTTCTCGGCGCCCGTCGTGCGCAAACCCTACGAGGCGGCAGCCCTGATCAGCGCCGTCACCAAAGTGCTCGCCGGACGGAGCTGACCTTCATGACGACGCCGGAATTCCTGATGGTGTTCGGGCGTGCACTGATCGGCGGGCTTTTTGTCGTCGCCGGGATCCGGCATTTCTTCATTCTCCCCGCGGTGGCCGCGCCGATGGCGGCGCGTGGCATACCGCGTCCGCAAGAGGCCCTGATCGCCGGCAGTATATTCGAAACGGTTGCCGGCCTGATGGTGATCTTCGGCTTTTACGCCGGCTGGGCGGCGCTCGGGCTTGCCGGCTTCACGCTGGTTGCCTCGTGGATCATGCTCGACTTCTGGAACAAGCAGGGCTTTGCGCGCGAGGGCGCGATCAATGGCTGGATCGCCAATACCGGCGTGGTCGGCGGCCTGCTGATCGTGGCCGCCGGAGATTTCTGACCTATGGGCCTTTGAGGGTATCCAAGCCGGAGGTCCGGCTCAGATATCGAGGTTTTCCGCAAACGCGGCGCGTTCCTGGATGAAGCGGAAGCGGGCATCCGCCTTGGTGCCCATCAGGTTGTCGACGGCTTCGCGGGTGCCTTCGAAATCCACGTCGTCGATCGAAACGCGCAGCAGCGTGCGATGGGCGGGATCCATCGTGGTTTCCTTGAGCTGCGACGCCATCATCTCGCCCAGGCCCTTGAAGCGGCCGATCTCGACCTTCTTGCCCTTGAACACCGTTTCCATCAGTTCCGCCCGGTGGGCGTCGTCGCGGGCATAGACCGTCTTGCCGCCCTGGCGCAGCACATAGAGCGGTGGCACCGCCAGGTAGAGGTGGTTGCCGCGGATCAGTTCCGGCATTTCCTGGTAGAAGAAGGTGATCAGCAGCGAGGCGATGTGGGCGCCGTCGACGTCCGCATCGGTCATGATGATGATGCGTTCGTAGCGGAGGTCTTCCTCGCGGTATTTCGTCCGGGTGCCGCAGCCGAGCGCCTGGATGAGGTCGGCGATCTGCTGGTTGGCGGAAAGCTTCTCGCGGCTGGCACTGCCGACGTTGAGGATTTTTCCGCGCAGCGGCAGGATCGCCTGGTTGGCGCGGTTGCGGCCCTGCTTGGCGGAACCGCCTGCCGAGTCACCTTCGACGATGAAGAGTTCGGCACCCTCGGCGGTATTCTGCGCGCAGTCGGCGAGCTTGCCGGGCAGGCGCAGCTTGCGCACGGCCGTCTTGCGGTTGACTTCCTTTTCCTTGCGGCGGCGCAGGCGCTCTTCGGCGCGTTCGATCACCCATTCGAGGAGTTTCGCCGCCTCGGCCGGATTGCCGGCAAGATAGTGGTCGAAGGGGTCGCGCAGGATGTTTTCGACGATGCGCTGGGCTTCGACGGTCGCGAGCTTGTCCTTGGTCTGGCCGACGAATTCCGGCTCGCGGATGAAGACCGAGAGCATGCCGACCGCCGAGATCATCACGTCATCGGTGGTGATGTCCTTGGCGCGCTTGTTCTGGGTCAGGTCCGCATAGTTCTTGAGGCCTTTGGTCAGCGCGATGCGCAGACCCGCCTCATGAGTGCCGCCTTCGGGGGTCGGGATAGTGTTGCAATAGGAATGCAGTTCCGGATCGCCGCCATACCAGGTGATCGCCCATTCCATGGCGCCGTGGCCGCCGGTCTTTTCGGTGCGACCGGCGAAGATTTCGCGGGTGACCGTAAAGTCCTTGCCGAGCGTGGCGGAAAGATAATCCTTCAAGCCGCCGGGGAAGTGGAAGACCGCCTTTTCCGGGATGTCGCCGCCCGGGGCCACCATGCCCGGGTCGCAGCTCCAGCGGATCTCGACGCCGCCGAAGAGATAGGCTTTGGAGCGCGCCATGCGGAAGATGCGGCCGGCATCGAACTTCGCGTGGTCGCCAAAGATCTGCGGATCGGGGTGGAAGCGCACCCTGGTGCCGCGGCGGTTATGGACGTCGCCGAGCTCTTCCAGGCCGCCCTGCGGCACGCCGCGCGAAAAGCGCTGGCGGTAGAGTTTGCGATTGCGGGCGACTTCGACTTCGAGAAGATCGGACAGCGCGTTGACGACGGAGACGCCGACGCCGTGCAGGCCGCCCGATGTCTCGTAGGCCTTGCCGTCGAACTTGCCGCCGGCATGCAGCTTGGTCATGATCACTTCGAGCGTCGACTTGCCCGGAACCTGGGGGTGATTCTCCACCGGGATGCCGCGGCCGTTATCGGTGACGGTCAGGAAACCCTCGGCATCGAGATGGACTTCGATGAAATTCGCGTGACCGGCAACCGCCTCGTCCATCGAGTTGTCGATGACTTCGGCGAAGAGGTGGTGCATCGCCTTTTCGTCGGTGCCGCCGATATACATGCCGGGGCGCATGCGCACCGGTTCCAGCCCCTCGAGCACGCGGATCGAGGAGGCGCCGTAATCGTCGCCGGACAATGTCGTCGGTGCGGGGCGCGGGGTCGAGGGCTCCGCCTTGAGGGCGGGCGCGGGTTCGACGGCGACCGGCTTTGATGTCACCGGCAAATCGGCAAAAAGGTCGTTATTGTCATCCATCGGCTGCGTCGGTACTACCTGTCGGGGTGCGGAAGAGGAAGCCATACCCATCTCGTGCTGTTTCGAATCACTCGCGATTCTGCCAGAAACCCGGCTTTTTCGCGATGCCGCATGGAAACGGTCGTTTTTCACCAATGCTGCGCCGATCGGGCCATGGCAAGCTTGCGAGGCTGAGGGAACCTGATGAAACCAAGCATGTCCACAGTTCATTTCGTTTTCGGCACGCTTCTTGCTCTTCTCGTCCCTCTCGCCGCCGTGCCGGCAAACGCGCAGGAAGGGCCGATCAAGCCCTTCAAGGACGAGCTGTTTTCCCGCATGACGGTGCTGCAATCCTCGGACGGCGGCGCCTACGAGGTGATCGACTACCAGGAAATGCGCGACATCAACGGCCGCGACCGTGAGCCGGAACGACGCGTCAAGGATGAATATGTCTCTCTGGGCGTCAGGGGTTCCCAGCAGAACGAGACGCTGGAGCTTGCCGGACGCCGGCTCGATGTCACCAGGGTGGGACAGGCCGAGGGCGCCGCCTTTACGGTGATCTTCATCCATGGCCGCGGCGGCGACCGCCGGCTCGGCGTCAACGACTACACGTTCGGCGGCAATTTCAACCGGCTGAAGAACCTCGCCGCCGGCAATGGCGGCACCTATTATTCGCCGAGCGTGACCTCGTTCGACGACAAGGGAGTGGCCGATATCGCCGCGCTGATCCGTTATGCGTTCGACCGGTCGTCGGGTCGGCCGGTGATCCTCGCCTGCGCCTCGATGGGCGGGTTCATCTGCCAGGGCATCAGCCGTGACGCCCAGGCGGTGCGGTATCTGAAGGGGGTTGCGCTGCTCGGCGGCCCGCCGGACCCTGTATTGCCGAAATCGGCCCTCGCCAAGCGCAAGCTGCCGATCTATTTCGCGCATGGCGGCAGCGACAGCGTCTACAAGTCCGAGGATCAGGCGGCGGTCTATCGCAAGCTGAAGGCAGCGCGCTACCCGACCCGGTTCACGCTGTTTGCGACCGGCAGCCACGGCACGCCGATCCGGATGGTGGACTGGAGGAAGGTCCTGAATTTTCTGCTGACAGGGCACTGAAACAGCGGCCGTTAACCAAAGACTTGAACCAAAACCTGTCTTTTGCATACCAATTGCTGCAGGATGTGTCTAAAAACACGGTTCCCGAATAGATGGAGGTTTCGGTTCCGCCCGCCGGAACCGAATGGAGAGGAAATATTTGCCGATGACGCCTGACGTGCGCCCGCTCGTTGCCGGAAACTGGAAGATGAACGGCACCCGCGAGTTCCTGACCGAAATCAAGACGATTGCCGATGGGGTGATGGCAGCGCTTTCGGAAAAGGTCGATACGCTGATCTGCCCGCCGGCGACGCTGCTCTATGTCGCGACCGCATTGTCGACCGACAGCCCGCTCGAGATCGGCGGCCAGGATTGCCACCAGAATGCCAGCGGCGCCCATACCGGCGATATTTCTGCGGAGATGATCGCCGACTGCTTCGGCACCTATGTGATCGTCGGACATTCGGAACGCCGGGCCGACCATGCGGAGACCGACCATCTGGTTCGCGCCAAGGCGGAGGCGGCCTATGCCGCCGATCTGACGGCGATCGTCTGCATCGGCGAAACCGGCGACGAACGCGACGCCTACCAGACCCTCGACGTCCTCAAACGGCAGATTTTCGGCTCGCTGCCCCAGTCGGCAAACGCCGACAACACCGTCGTCGCCTATGAACCGATCTGGGCGATCGGCACCGGACTGACGCCAACGGTCAAGGATATCGAAATCGCCCATGCCTTCATGCGGGCGGAACTCGTCCAGCGGTTCGGCGACGAGGGCAGGCGGATGCGCATTCTCTATGGCGGCTCGGTCAAGCCGGGCAACGCCCGGGAGTTGATGAACGTCGAGAATGTCGACGGCGCACTGATCGGCGGCGCGAGCTTGAAAGCCGCGGACTTCCTCGCCATCTACCGGGTCTATGAGGAACTGACGGCCTAAAGCTCTTGATAGGGCTTGGAATGCGCGCGGGCCTCATGTAAAGAGCCGCCAATCTTCTTCTATTGCCTCGTCGAGGGGCAGGGATCTTTAATTCATGCAGACCGTTCTGATCGTCATTCATCTCATGATCGTGCTGGCGCTGGTCGGCGTCGTGCTGATCCAGCGCTCCGAAGGCGGCGGGCTCGGCATCGGCGGCGGCTCCGGCTTCATGTCGGCACGCGGCACCGCCAATGCGCTGACCCGCACGACCGCCATCCTCGCGACGCTGTTCTTCATCACGTCGCTCGCGCTTGGCATTCTCGCCCGGTACGAATCCCGCCCGAGCGACATCTTGAACCGCATCCCGCAGAGCCAGCAGGGCACGGGCGGCGGTATTCTCGACCAGCTCGGCCCGGCACCTGCGCCGGCTCCGGCAGGCAACGGCGTTCCGTCCGGCTCCGGCGCATCCGCTCCGGCACCGGCAGCGCCTGCGACCGGCGCTGCGCCGGCACCTGCCGCCCCCGCCACCGGTTCGGCGCCTGCCGCTCCGGCTGCACCGGCGGGTGTTCCGACCGGCCAGTAAGGCGCGGTCGACGTTTCAAGCTCCGGCAGGCCAAAAGCCTGCCGGTTTTATTTTGTGAAGATTCCACAGCCGTTTTGATAAAGCGGACGATTTGGGCTGGCGGAATCACCAATGAAAAGGTATCCGGTGAATCCCATGGCGCGATATGTATTCATAACTGGCGGCGTGGTTTCTTCCCTCGGAAAAGGAATTGCGGCCGCGGCACTCGGAGCTTTGTTACAAGCACGAGGTTACCGGGTTCGGCTGAGAAAGCTCGATCCTTATCTCAACGTCGATCCGGGCACGATGAGCCCGACGCAGCACGGCGAGGTGTTCGTCACCGACGACGGGGCGGAAACAGACCTCGATCTCGGTCACTACGAACGCTTCACGGGGCGTTCGGCAACGAAGACCGACAACATCACCACGGGTCGCATCTACAAGAACATCATCGACAAGGAACGCCGCGGCGACTATCTCGGCGCGACCGTCCAGGTGATCCCGCACGTCACCAACGAGATCAAGGATTTCGTGACCGAAGGCAATGACGACTACGATTTCGTCATCTGCGAGATCGGCGGCACGGTGGGCGACATCGAGGCGATGCCGTTCATGGAAGCGATCCGCCAGCTCGGCAACGATTTGCCGCGCGGCACCGCAATCTATCTCCACCTGACGCTGATGCCGTTCATTCCGGCGGCTGGCGAGCTGAAGACCAAGCCGACCCAGCACTCCGTCAAGGAACTGCAGGCGATGGGGATTGCCCCCGACATCCTGCTCGTGCGCGCCGACCGGGAAATCCCGGAAGCCGAACGCCGCAAGCTGTCGCTGTTCTGCAACGTGCGTCCGTCCGCCGTCATCCAGGCGCTCGATGTCGCCAATATCTACGACGTGCCGATGGCCTATCACAAGGAAGGCCTCGACAACGAGGTGCTTGCCGCCTTCGGCATCGAGCCGGCCCCGAAGCCGCGTCTGGATGCCTGGGAAGAGGTCTGCAACCGCATCCGTACGCCGGAGGGCGAGGTGACGATCGCGATCGTCGGCAAATATACGGGCCTCAAGGACGCCTACAAGTCGCTGATCGAGGCGCTGCATCACGGCGGCATCGCCAACCATGTCAAGGTCAAGCTCGAGTGGATCGAATCGGAAGTCTTCGAGAAGGAAGATCCGGCACCCTGGCTTGAGAAGGTCCACGGCATCCTAGTGCCGGGCGGTTTCGGCGAGCGCGGTTCGCAGGGCAAGATCAATGCGGCGCGCTTTGCGCGCGAACGCAAGGTGCCGTATTTCGGCATCTGCTTCGGCATGCAGATGGCGGTCATCGAGGCTGCCCGCAATCTGGCCGGCATCGAGAAGGCGTCTTCGACGGAATTCGGCCCCGCCAAGGAGCCGGTGGTCGGCCTGATGACCGAATGGGTGAAGGGCAACGAACTCGAAGTCCGCTCGGCGGCCGGCGACCTCGGCGGCACGATGCGTCTCGGCGCCTACAAGGCGGCGCTCAAGAAGGACACCAAGATCGCCGAGATCTACGGCTCGACCGATATTTCCGAGCGTCACCGTCACCGCTACGAGGTGAATATCGACTATAAGGACCGGCTGGAAAACTGCGGTCTGGTCTTCTCGGGCATGTCACCGGATGGCGTGCTGCCGGAGACGATCGAATATCCGGACCATCCGTGGTTCATCGGCGTCCAGTACCATCCGGAACTGAAGAGCCGGCCACTCGATCCGCATCCGCTGTTTGCAAGCTTTATCGAGGCGGCTCTGGAACAAAGCCGCCTCGTTTAAGGACATCCGACAAAAGGCAGGGTCACGCACCCTGCCTTTTTGCTATCGGGCGGAGATGTTCCGTTTTTCGCACTGGCGGCATCGCCGCAACATCCCCTATGCTCGCCGGAATTGTTCTTTTCATTTCAGCGGTGCGACATGGGTATTTTTGACAGATTTTCTCTTGAGGGGCGCGTGGCGCTCGTCACCGGCAGCGGTCGCGGGCTTGGCCTGCAGATGGCGAAGGCCCTGGCGGAGGCCGGCGCGCATGTCGTACTCAGCGGCCGCTCGCGCGAGACGCTCGAACAGGCTGTGGATTCCATCGCCGTTGCCGGCGGCAAGGCGAGTGCCGCTGCCTTCGACGTCGCGGATCTCGATGCCGGACGCGAGACGATCGCCAGGCTTCACGCGGATCATGGCCGGCTGGATATCCTGATCAACAATGTAGGAGCCCGCGACCGGCGCGTGTTTGCAGCGTTCAGCGATGCCGAAATCCTGAACCTGATCCAGACCGATCTGCTCTCGGCGATTGCGTTGTCCCGAAGCGCCGCTGAGATCATGAAGGGGCAGGGATACGGTCGTCTCATCTCGGTCACCTCGATCATCGGCAGCATGGCGCGCGCGGGCGACGCCATCTATCCCATCGCCAAACAGGGCCTGACCGGGCTGGTGCGAAGCCTTGCGGCCGAATACGGCCCGTTCGGCGTCACCAGCAACGCGATTGCACCGGGCATGTTCGCGACCGAGACCAATGCGGGGATTTCCGCGGATCCCGGCATGATCGCCTTCATGCGCCAGCGCGTGCCGCTGCAGCGGTGGGGCCAGCCCGAAGAGATCGCCGGTGCCGCGCTGTTTCTGGCAAGCGACGCCGGCTCCTTCGTCAACGGCCATGTGCTGACCGTGGACGGCGGCATGTCCATACAGATGTGAGGGCAGTCATGCCGCCTGCGGCAGCGGTCCGACATAGACCGAACGCGGGCGGATCAGCCGGCCTTCCAGCGCCTGTTCTCGGGCATGGGCGATCCAGCCGACCGTGCGGCCGATGGCAAAAACGCCGGTAAAGGCCTCGCGCGGGAATTTCAGCGCGTCGAGCAGCAGGGCGGTATAAAATTCCACGTTGACGTCGAGCGGCCGATCGGGCTTTCGCTCCCTGAGGATGGTAAGCGCCGCCCGTTCCACCGCTTCGGCAAGCCGGATCCGATCGAGATCCACCTGGCCGGTGGCGACAAGCGGCTCCAGGGCGTGTTTCAGCGCATCGGCACGCGGGTCGCGAACCCGGTAGATGCGATGGCCGAAGCCCATCAGCCGCTCGCCGCGGTCGAGCGCATCGGCCAGCCACGCTTTGGCATTCTCCTGCGTGCCGACAGCATCCAGCATGTCGAGTACGGGTCCCGGCGCGCCGCCGTGCAGCGGGCCTTTCAGCGCGCTGATCGCCGCGAGCACACTGGAGGTGAGGCCGGCCTTGGTCGAGGCGACGACGCGCGAGGCGAAGGTCGAGGCGTTGAGGCCATGGTCGGAGATCGTCACCAGATAGGCGTCGAGCGCTGCGACCTGTTCCCGCGTCGGCAGGCTGCCGCTCAGCATGGCGAGAATATCGGCGGACTGGGAGAGCGACGGCTTCGGCGCCACGGGTGTCTCCCCCTTCTGGAGCCTCAGCACGGCCGGCAGGAAGACGGCGGGAGCGGCAAGCAGGCGCAGGGCCGTCTCCAAGTCCTCGCCATCCGGCAGCCGTGCGATCAGGGCGCGCATGGCATCGACCGGCGGCAGGTTCAGGAGCGCTTCATCGGCGGAGACCACGTGCGAAAAAACTTCGGCGCGGGCCTCGCCAAGACGGGTCTTCAGATCGGTCGCGCTAAGTGGCTGTTCCAGCATGCCATCCAGCAGCAGCACGGCCACGTCTTCAAAGGTCGCGTGCGAGACGAGGAGGTCGAGAGAGACGCCGCGGATGACGAGGCGGCCGGCTTCCCCGTCCACGTCCGAAAGCCGGGTCTCGGCGGCGATGACATCTTCAAGTCCGTTGTTTTTCATGGGGGTTTCTCCTTTACGTGAAGGATGATCGGACCTAGTCTTATTGACGTCAATCTTGATGCAATCGATCAATATGAACATGCTCTGGATCACAGCCGAAGAGGCGCTTTCCCGGCTCGGGACCAAACCGCAGACGCTCTATGCCAATGTCAGCCGCGGCCGCATCCGGGCGAAGGCGGATCCGGCCGATCCGCGCCGCAGCCTTTACCAATCGGATGACGTCAGGCGGCTGGCGGAACGTCACGCGGGAAGGCGACAGGCGGCCGCCGTTGCGGCAGGCACGATCCGCTGGGGCGATCCGGTTCTGGCGACGGCGATTTCCACGATCACCGGCGAACGGCTGCTCTACCGCGGCCAGGATGCGGTACAACTCGCCACCCACGCAACGCTGGAGGATGTCGCTGCGCTGTTATGGGAAACGGATGCCGTGAATATCAGGCCGGGCGGAAAAGAGAGCGGTTCGCGGATCACTGCAGCCTTTGCAGGATTGGCCGCCCGTGTCGTTGCCGATCTGCCGGCCCTGAAGCGAAAACCTTTCATCCTGCGCGCCGAAGCCGCAGACGTGCTTTCGACTGTCGCGTCCGCGCTTGCGCCCTGGCCCGAGGCGATAGCGCTGCATGAGCGCCTGGCAATTGGCTGGCAGCGGCCGGAAGCGGCCGAGCCGATCCGCAAGGCTCTGGTTTTGGCTGCCGAACATGAGCTCAACGTTTCTGCCTTTGCCGCCC
>Ga0102590_1000700_pt1 | contig 64901 bp, 65 predicted proteins | sample AraplaMF_Col_mMF_FD_76859 | JGI IMG/M metagenome (GOLD analysis project Ga0102590, IMG submission 76859) | Arabidopsis root microbial communities from the University of North Carolina, USA - plate scrape MF_Col_mMF | ecosystem: Host-associated > Plants > Roots > Endosphere | place: USA...
ACCGGTGGAGGCCAAGTCGTCATGGGGCCGTTCTTTGATGCACCATTGATGAAGGCCGTGCTCGAGGAGATGGCGCAACTCGCCGCACAGGCCGGCAACTATTTCTCGGGCTTCTTCGACAAGACCGGCGAGGACGTGCAAGCACTTGAGGTCTGGCTGCGCCGATATGTGGTCACGGGCGAATGGGCCGAAAAATACCTTGGCCGGCCGCACGACAGGAAGTTCGTCACAGAGATGGAGACATGGCTGCTTCAGCTCAAAGCACAAGCATGATGGGTTCCAGGACAGTGCCAGCGATCTAGCCGCCACCTGCTACCCATAGACATCATAATCCACCACAGCCTTCACCCCGGTCTCCGACCGGTGACGCAGCTTCTTTGCCACCGGCTGCGTGAATGTCAGCGCCAGCGCATCGCCTTCATTGGGCGATGGCAGACCGCGATCCTTCATGTCTTCCTTGCTTTCGAGCTGGATCTTGCCGTCCAGCCGCGCCACGGTCTCCGGTCCCACCAGGTCCTGATAGAGAACCTCATTGCCGGGATCGATCGCGCCGCCGGCCTTCAGCCAGCGTTTCATCTGGCCCCAGATATAGGCGCGCATATTGTAATAGCCGGGGTCCAGCACCTTCGTCGAGCCGAACCAGACGAGCTGCCAGGAGCGGCCCATGACGGTACCGGCGCTGGCGATGCCGGTGCCGTAGCCGGCATCCACGAAGACGGCGTCGGCCTCGTATTCATCCTCCAGCCGGGCGATGAGATTGGCGACCTCGATATCGTTGTCATTCCGGGCAATGGTCGCCAGCCGCTTCGAATAGAGGCCCTGGCGCAGCATGATCACCGTCGGGTCGTCGCCCGTCCAGGCGGGGTCGACGCCCAATATGACGGGCGCGAAGGCATATTGCTCGGGGCGCAGGTGCATTGATCTGGCCCGGTCGGCATCGTCGGCGGAGATGAACTGCATGGCGGACTGGCTCGGAAACTGGCCGCGCACGCGCACCTTGACGATATCGCTATCCTCGCCGTGATCGTCCACGAGACGTTGCAGGAACTCTTTGTTGGTGCCGGGCACCGTGCGGCTGTCGATCTGCCGGGCGGTCCACCGGTGGCGGAAGCGGCGGAAGCATTCGCGGAAGCGGCCGCTGTTTCTGGTCGGGTTGCCGAAGACGATCCAGATGATGACCGTATCCTCGTCCGTCAGCGCGCCTTCGGCCACTTCCCAGACCTTGTCGTGGATCTTGGAGGCCTCGTCGAAGAGCAGCAGGATGATGCGGCCTTTGTTATGCAGGCCGGCGAAGGCTTCCGTATTGTGCTCGCTCCAGGAGACGAAATCCTGCCGCCAGCTTTCGCTGCGCTCGGGATCGCGCGACTTGATGGACATGGCCTGCACATCGAACCAGTGGGCGGTGATCGAAAGCCGGAACCATTTGCCGATCTCTGGCGCCGTCTTGGTGCGCAACTGGCCCTCGGTATTGGCTGTCGTGACGATCTTGCAATCGGCAAAGCAGGACATGGCCCAGTTGGAGAGCATGCCCATTTCCGCCGATTTGCCGATGCCGTGGCCGGAGGCGACAGATATCTGCAGCGGCTGGTAGCGGGTGGCAGGGTCGGCAAGATGGGCGCCGATCAGCTCGTTGATCTCATCCTGCCAGGGGCGCGGGCCGTCATAGCCCTTGAGCTCGCCCATGCCCCAGTCCCAGGCGAGCCGGGTCCAGCGCTTCGGGCTGAAGCGGCAGGCGGCGGCAAGCTCGATGATCGCGTCATTGGGATCGCTGATTTCGCCTGATGCGGCGGGCAGAGGCTTTCGGCGCGTCATGAGCCTATTCCGCCTCGCCATCGTTTTGCGTCTCAGTGCGCCTTTGCGCCCGCTCCAGCCGCTCGGCGAGCGCGGAGAGGCCCTTGTGCTCGATGATCTCCTTGAAGGCGTTGATGCGGATATGCTTGCCGATCAGCTCCAGCCGGCGCAGCCGCTCGGCAAACTTCACCTTCTTCACATGACCGATTTCGCGGCGCTCCTTGCCCGTGCCCTCGTAGAGCGCGGAGATTTCAAGATCCGTCACCAGCCCCTGCCGCCAGATCTCGGGCCATTCCCGGATCGGCAGGAGATCGCCTTTGTCGTCATAGAGATCGCCGAGATCGGCTTCGGCCTCGGCGGCAAGCCGCGTGAGCAGCCAGTCCGCATCGATCCGCGTGCGCTCGGAGCGATCGGCCTTCGCCTTGCCGATGGCTGCGGCAATTTGAGGTATCTTCAGCAGCCTGCAGGCAGTCTCCTTCGCGCCGCGAGGCGAATAGCCCGCCCTTATCGCCGCCTGCGCGCCCACAGTATCGACGAGATATTCCTCCACAAAGCGCTGCTGCCGCGCCGTCAGTTCGCTCATGCCATCACATCCCGGTTTGCCGGGGAGATAACAGAGCAACGGTTGGCGCAATGAATGGGCGGAGGAAAAAGAAAAATTGTGAACGGCCGGCGGGAACCTTTTCGGGGAACTGCGCGTTTGGGGCCTCAGCCGCTTTCTGTGCCTGACCTAGCGGGAGGAAAATCGCCCCGGGTGATGGCGGCGCAAGAATAACAGTAGGGAATGCAGCTTTTACGCGTAAATACGGACGTTAACCACCCTATTTAACTGAATTAAACGATAATCGTTGCCGCATGCAATGAATTAATCAAGGATTTATTAGAATAGAGGAGTTCGCTTATGCTTGAAAAACTTAAGAATGCTATCGGTATATCTGACAGGATGCACCGGGACAGGGAAATCAGCAGGATTGGCTATAGCGAAGAACCTTCCAAGCTGGTCGTCGAATTTTCTGACGGCAGCATGCATACCCATCTCGATGTCATCGAAGGACATATCGTCGGCCTGCGCATCGCCGAGGACAAGCTGGATTTCTACGAATCCCAGATCGAGCCTTCGAATCGCCCGCTGGAATCCGGAAGCGCGGGGCGGGGATGAGCCCAGTCTACAACGGGCAGGGGGACCATAACGGAGAGGGGGAACGGGACGAGCATACAGCAAACCCTGCTGCCGCAACCGGCGAGCAAGGAACACTGTCGTATGATCCCGCCCGGTCCTCCGATGAGCCGCCGGTTGCGGTGACGGTCAAACTCGCATCGCATCTGATCAGCGAGATCACCTATGATCCCGTCACGCGGATCCTCGAGATCGAGCACCGGCTGAAAGGCCACCGCCGATATTTCGACGTGCCCCAGGGCGTCGTCATAAACCTGGTCACCGCGCCATCGCCCGGCTGGTATTACACGCAGCACATCCGCGACGCCTTCCGCCGCGACGACGCCCACCGGCACTTTTCCTTCCACTGGCTGCGCTCCCGCGATCATCATCATTGAGGCAGGCGGGATCGCCGCAGCGAGATCCGATGGCGGTCTCATGCTGCCTGCATGGCTAAAAAACAGCTAAGTCCTTGATCCTGAATAAGTGACGCAGGAAAGCGGAAAAACTTTTATATTTTTTTGCGTCGCCGGAGGCTTTCTCCTGATTTGAATTTCTTTACGCGTAAGTTTGGGAGTAAGTGGATCACTTATTCAGGATCAATGACTTAGCCGGAATTTTGGCCGTTTTTGCTGCATTTTCAGAAATTCTTATTCAGGATCAATGGGTTAGTGGCGAATATCCGGGGGATCTGAGCCGGGAGGCGGCGCTTTCCGGGCTGTGCGAGACGCCAAGTTCGGTCTCCAGCCAAGCCGGGAAATACAGGCCCGTTATAGTTTCGAACTTGCTAACTCAATGATAGATAGTAGTCCACTCAAGTCAAAATATTGGCTAACAAAACGATAAATCCTTAATTCGTAGCGTCTTTCCTTGGGCCAGACTGCCGCTTTCGGCAGAAACTCTTTCCCTGTTTCTTCAATTATGCTACTATAAAGTGAGTTATGGAGGGTAACATGCGTATCTTCGTACTACTCATCGCTATCGGCCTCTGCATATCGACCGTCGCTGTCGTTCCGCCCGCTGCCGTGGCGGGCCCGTGCGACCCGAATGTCGGCAACTGCTAGCCAGAAAAATCCGGATACACCGGCACTGACCGGTTCCGCGTGAGAACCTTTGAGCGCCACTATCTCTGGAGAGGCGGATGGATAATCCCTGGCCGGCGGATATCCCGTGGTCGCTCTGGAACTACCAGGGCCTGACCATCAGCGACATGCCGCAACTGCCCATGATGGGCGTTCGGTTCGAGCCCTCTTTCCTCTACGCTTTCGCTTTCGGCTGTTTTTTCGTGGCCTTCTTTTCCTGGCCGCGGTTCAAGGCGAGGGGGCGGAATATCACTGCCACTTCGGAAGCGCTGCGCGATTTCGACCCGACGGACCTCGGTGGCCAGAATTCGCTCCACAGGGCCTATTTCATCTATGCCGGCGCGATGCTGATCCTCTATGTGTCGCTGACCTTTTTCGGCAAGCTGATCTTCCAGGCAACGCAGATGATCCCCGTTGCCGGCATTTCCGTCGATATTGCCGAGTTGAAATTCGACAGTCCGCAATGGCCGCTGACCCTTGCCTTCGCCTTCGCAGGGCTTGCGGATCTGCTGCCGCCGGTGCGGATCGCCGAGGAGTGGCTGCGCAACCGCGCCTACCGGGCGGCCGGCATTCCTGTGCGCATCGAACAGACCACCCGCAGCCTCATCGCCACGCTGGAGGAACCGCCGGGGCACAGCGGCGAGCGCCGGGAGCATTTGCGCAACAGGGGCAGGGGCTCGCTTGCCGAAATGCTGGGGCACTTTCGCAAGAACTGGCAGGCCCAGATCGATGGCTATCCACGCGTCAGGTGGCTGCTCGGAAAGCGGACGTCGCGAACCCGGGAGCTGCTCGCGCTACTGTCGCAGCTGGAGCTCCTGATCGTCTGGGCGAAGACGACGCGCGGCAGCTGGCCGGGCGCCGAGGTTTCAGCCCGCGTGCGGGACACTGAAGCCAAGTTCGTCGATAAGGCCGATACCCTGCTGAACAGCTTTCAGCGCCGGCTGCAGGAAACCGGCGATCTTAAGGCCACCAATCCGGCCACTGCCGCCAATCCTGACAATCCCGATCTGGACGCGAGCGAAAGCCGGTTCGACGACTATATCTCGCAGGTCATGAAGGACGCGACGGCGGTCCGTTTCGAACTGGTGACGCTGCTGGCGATCTTCCTCGAGCGCGACCCCGATTTTCGCGGGCCGGCCAGGGCGCCGAAGCCCGGCCTGGCGCACCCGATCGATGCGCTTGCCGATCTGCTGCTCGAAACCGACCGGCCGGATGCCGTCGGCAGCGGGCCGGAGGCGGGGCTGCTGCTCTCGCTCATCCCCGTCTTCATCCTGTTTGCCGCCAGCGCCTGGCAGGGCGCACAGGAACTCGTCAGTCAATATGTGGAGACGACGAACCTCGCCGGGGTGCTGCTGACGGCACTGGTCGAAACCCTGAAGATCGCCTCGCTGACCTGGCTGCCGCTTCTGGCGGCCTTTTCGCTGCGTCAATACCGGTGGGACACCAAGGACTGGGTCGGCGCCCAGCAGGATTGGGACTATAGAAATTCCTCGCGCCTGTCGCAGATGATGGGTTGCCTTGCGCTGGCGCTCGCCGCCTCGGTCCTCGGACTGACCGGGGTTGCGATGCTGCGGGCCTTTGCCATCGCCCAGAATGCGAACCATTTCAATTCGCTGCTCTTCGGCGGGTCGGCCCCCTTCATCCTCTATTATCCGACCCTTGCCGTCACCCTTCTCCCCATGGTGCCGATATGCCTGGCGGCGGCCGATGCGCGGGCGCATGGAAGGCCGGTCCGTGGCCATGCGGTGCTCTGCGCCGCTTCGGTGCTGGTGCTCTCCATCGCCCATAGCTGGTTCTGGGATCCCGGCTGGCCGGGCGACTGTTTCAGGGCGGAGACAATTGCGACCGCAGCATGCAGCCGGCGGTCTGATACGCTGAGCCGGCTCATCCTGACGGTCCTGGTATTCCTCGCCAGCTGGAACCTCGGCCAGCCCGGCTTCAGCCGAACGCGGCGACGGATCAACCGAAAGCAGGCGGAGTTTGTCTGCGCGGTCCTCATGGCCGCCACCTTCGTGCTGAGCACGCCCGTTTTCGCTCGCGACGTGCGCGTCGGCTTCCGCGACAATGTCGAGCCGTTCTCCTATCTCGTCGGTGATGGGCACGGCAAGGCGCATCATATCGGCTATCTGGCGGACCTCTGCCACGAGATATTTTCGGTCGGCGAATATACGATCGAGGAAGTGTCGGTCACGACGGCCGAACGCTTCAAGCTGGTGAACGGGGACACGGTCGGCGACAAGAAGCCCGTCGAGGTTCTCTGCGATACAGTGACCATGCGCTTTTCGGGATTGGCGATCAGCGCCAATGGCGATTCAGGCGACGATGCCGATGGCCGGTCCAAACGGGACTGGAACAGCATCTACTCGCCGATCGTCTTTGCCTCCGGCGTCTCCTATCTCGTCCGGTATTCGCGGGAAGCGACGACCTATGCCGGCGATGTCGTGATCGGTTACGTCTCGGCAACGACGGCCGCAGACGTTGCCTTCAAGAGCTGCCAGGTCGACTTCTTCAAGGGGCTGGCACCGCCCCAGCGAAAGGCACTCTACGAGCGCTGCCGTTTCCTCGATGCGGCGGCGGCGGTCAGGCGCAGGATTGCGATGCTGCTGCCCGACAATCCCGGTTCGCGTGCTTCCGCCCCGGCATCGTCTGAAAAGGCGATGCCTGATGATGCCAGCGTATCGCCCGAAATAGAGCTGCCACCTGATTTCAAGACATCGCTTGAAAAGGCGCTCCAAAGCGCGAAGGACCTCGCGCCCCTTTCGATCCTGCCTGATACGACATCCTTTCTACCGCTGCCGTCGCAGCAGATGGCGAACAATCTCATCAGCACCGTGGGCAAGATTTGCGGGTCGAGCCCGAATACGTCGGGCGATCAGACCGCGCAATCGATCGTCCTGTGCGACGACGCGCTGAAGCCCGATCCGCTCAAATTGATATCCGCTGCCGTCACCGATCCGCGTTGCAACCCTCTTGAGAAGAAGGAACTCAGCGATGCTGACAAGAAGAAGAGATCCTGGCGTGATTATCATTTCTGCCCGATGAAGGATTACGGGGATCTCATCCAGTGGTTCTGCAGCCCGAATCCGGGCCTGAGGCCGGTCTTCATGGGCGATCGGGAGCTGATCCTCGGCAAGCTCGACAGCTGGAACGCCCGCAATACGCCCTGCGCGGTCGAGCAGTTGATTGGCGCCGAATATCTGACCTACGAACCCTATGCGCTGCTTGTCAGCAGAGACGATCCCGAGCTGGTGCAATTCGTGCAGAGGCGCGTCTACCAGATCTTTTCCCACCGCTCGACGGCAACGGCGCGCTTCGCCTCCTATTTCCCCAAACGCAGCATGTCTTCTGCGCTCGCCTATCTCTACCTGCTGAATGCGGTCGATCCGGAGCAGGGCTATCTCGTTCCCTGCGGCACGCCCGACAAGGCGCAGAGCGACGGAACAGGCCCAACTTCAGCGGTGTCCCGCCCGGCCGGCGACATCAGGTCCTGTGCAGACGAGACCGAACAGAAGCCCGCGCCTGCCGCGTTGAACGCCTGGCTGGCGGCTGCGGGCGAGCGGGCACGATCGATCCTGTCTTCGGTGCTGCGCACCTCGGGGATCATCGAGTGAATGGGTGTCGGCGCGGCGGCAGCCGGCTCAAGGTTGCGGGGTTTTCGACCCCAAATAGGCGCGTTCCAATCCTTGCTGCAGGACATAGGGGAATTCGGCCCTGTCGAGCTTGTATTCGCCGGGTTCGGCATCGGCAACGTTTGCCATGATCAGCCTTACCCTGGCATAGGCATAGTTGCAGCTGAGGCTGTCCTCGATCCCCTCGAATTCCAGTTCCGCGAGGCAATTGATCATATCGAAGTCGGGATGATCATGCTCGCCGAGAATGCTCGCGACCGTGCCGGCTATCCCGTTCAGGCTCTTTTCGCGCGCGGACGGCGCAAAGCGGGCCGGCCCTTTTTTCCCTGCGGTCTCCTCGATGATCCTCGAGGCGGTGGCATCATCAATCGTCAGCGGCGGAACGGCATATTTTCCCGCCATCTTGATGAATAGCGCGGCCCTCCAGCAAACGATCAGCTTCTTACCAACGATCCTGGTGGTGGTCGAACACTGGTAAATCGTGTGGCGTGTCGACGAAAACTTGTCCAGAAACGCATCTGATGACAGCGGCACCTCGGCGAGGCCTACGCCCGGAAGGAGGAGGGTGATCGCAAGAAGGAACGGTCGCCAGCGGCTATGCATGAGATCTCCCCATAGTCTGGAGGCGGCATTTCGCCGCCGCTTTATCTGCAGGCCATTAAAAGCCTGAATGATGGATTTGCAATCAGGAGCTGAGGCAATTCAGTTGCAACCTGAAAGGCTGCCGGGCGAATAAGCCTGTACAAGACCTCGTCATTGAGGCCCCGGACGGTCCTTCGATAAAGCGGCCGCACTTCCCGGCGCGGTGATGAGCCTGTAGAGTGGCCGAACGTGCGCCAGATCATCCCACCCGGAGTTTCTCAATGGCCGAGGTCTTGCTGTTCCACCACGCACAGGGGCTGACCGCCGGTGTGCGCGCCTTTGCCGATGACATCAGGGCTGCCGGTCACAAGGTGCATACGCCCGATCTCTTCGAAGGACGCATCTTTCCGAGCATCGCCGAGGGGCTTGCCCATATCGGTGCAACCGGGTTCGACGCCATGCGGGAGCGCGGCGTCCGCCTTGCCGACGAACTGCCTCCGGGGATCGTCTATGCCGGGTTCTCGTTCGGGGTGCTGCCGGCGCAGAAGCTCGCGCAGACGCGGCCGGGCGCGCGGGGAGCCCTGCTTTTCTACTCCTGCCTGCCGATCAGCGGCGAGTGGGCCTTCGGACCCTGGCCGGCCAGCGTTCCGGTGCAGATCCACGGCATGGATAACGACCCGGTCTTCGTCGGCGAGGGCGATATCGATGCCGCCCGCGAGATCGTGGAGGAGGCCGATGACGCCGAGCTTTTTCTCTATCCCGGCGACCAGCACTATTTCGCCGACAGCTCGCTGCCCTCCTATGACGCGGATGCGACCCGGCTGCTGACGATCAGGGTGCGTGCATTCCTGAGCCGCGTTGATACGGGCCGATAGGCCCGGCAGGCGGCGATAAAGGGTGCCCCATTTCCGGGGCACCGGATTTGCGCATTTCGGCGTTCCTGACATCTAGGAGGGAAATATGATAGCCTTGGACTCGAGGAAGGCCTGAACGCCTTCGGGGCCGCCCTCGCGGCCGACGCCCGACATCTTGTAGCCGCCGAAGGGGACTGCCGGGGTGAGTTCCATTCCATTGATGCCGACCTGTCCGGTCCTCAGGCGACGGGCTAGCGCATAGGCCTTGTCCGGGTCGCCGAAGATGGTGCCGCTGAGACCGAAATCCGTGCCGTTCGCAATTTTGGCCGCTTCGTCGAGCGTATCATAGGTGTGGATCGTCACGACGGGGCCGAATACCTCTTCGCTGGCGATGCGCGAGCGCGGACTGATGTTCCTGACGATCGTGGGCTCGATGTAATTGCCGGCATGTCTTGCGTCCGGCTTTCCGCCGCAGATCACCTCCGCCCCGTCGGCCACGCTTTCCTCGATATAGGCCATTACCTTGTTCGACTGACGTTCGTTGAGGACGGGGCCGATCTGCGTGGTTTCGTCCCAGGGATCGCCGACCTTCAGATTCCCGATCCTCCGAGCGAAGGCAGCGACGAATTCATCTTCCCGCGAACGGGGAACGAGAAGCCGCGACTGGGAGAAGCAGAACTGCCCCGAGAAGGGCATGCTGAACTGCTCCAGAGTTCCCATCGTCCTCACGATATCCGCGTCCTCGAGCATGATTGCGGCGGACTTGTCTCCGAGTTCGAGCGTGAACCGGCCCATGCGCGCCGCAACGGTGGAGGCGATGGCGCGTCCGGTGGCGACGCTGCCCGTGAAGCTGACCTTGGGTACGTCATGTGAAGCGACGAGGCGCGAACTGACCGAGCTGTCGGCCAGAACGACGTTGATCACTCCCGGTGGAAAACCGATGTCGTCAGCGCATTGGGCGACCAGCATCGCATCGAGCGGGCTTTCCGGCGAGCTCTTGATGATGCACGTGCAGCCGGCGGCGAGCGCGGCGCCGAGCTTGGTCATCAGAATCGGCAGTGCGGCATTCCACGGTATGATCAGTGCGGCCGCGCCGATCGGTTCGGAAACGACTTTTGCAAAGCCGCGTTGAGTGGGCCGCTCCGTCTCGAAAGGAAAGGATGCGGCGAGATCGGCAAAGTATCTCAGACGGACGGCCGCCAGCGGAGCAAGCCTGTTGGTCAGGGAGATCGGCGCTCCGACCTGAGCGGTCCAGAGCCTCGCCGCCAGCGAAAGCCTTTCGGTCAGCCGGTCGGCAAGGCGGTGCATGAGAACGGATCGCTGCCGCGCATCGGTCGCCGGCCATGGACCGCTCTCAAAGGCCAACTTTGCGGCGGCAATCGCTGCATCTATCTCCGCGGGTGCGGCCAGCGGTGCTGCAAATATTGCCTTGCCGGTAGACGGGCTGACGATTTCCTTGGCATTTTCGCAGGTGCCGCGCACCCATGTGCCGCCAATGTAGAAACTATCGAAGAGATGCGGGGGCACCTCGGATTTCCAGTCATTCATCACGGTCGATATCCTTTTGCCGTCGCATCCCATGAACTGGATGCGAGAGCCGAGATCTAGCGTGGGCCGCCGCGAGGCGCTTTCACCGGGGTCCGAGGCTGGTACGTCGTTGCGAAAAGCTTGGGAAAGCGCTTCGGCGAAGGAAGGTGCTTTTTCTCACAAAAGACGATGCCACATGGAGGCCTGACATTGGCAGGTCTCACAGCGGACGACCGGTTCATGGGCGCTTTACGTGTTCGACCGGCGGAATTCGCTCGGGGAAATGCCGTATTTCCGGATGAAGAAGCGTGTCAGATGCGAGTGGCTCGAAAAGCCGACGCGCGCGGCGATCGACGCGATGGTTTCCTTGCCATCGAGCAGATCGCGCCGGGCCGCCTCCAGCCTGATATCCCGAAGGCACTCGAACGGGGTCTTGCCGGTCGCAAGATGGAACATCCTGTGGAAATGCGAACGGCTGTAGCCGGCCTCCCGCGCGAGATCGGACAGGCTGACATCGGTCTCGTATTCGCTCGCGAGCCTGTCCAATGCGCGCTGGAGGATGTATTTCGGCAGCGGCGAAATCGAAGTCTGCTGAACGCTTTCGGTTCGCGCAAGCCGGAGGAAGCGACTGATCAGCGCCTGCTCGATCGATTCCCGATAGAGCGAACCGCTCGAACCGCCGCCATCCGACTCCAAAACGACAAGGCGGATCAGATGCGCCAGGGGCTCATCCGCGACGCCGAGATGATCGTGGAGGGTGGCCGGCCCCTTCAGTTCCATTTCGTCGCCCAGCGCCAGCGCGGCCTTTGCGTCGATGACGCATGCCGTCACGTCATAGGGTGTCAGGGCACGCGCCGCGGGGAGCCTTCCGGCGCAGCCGAGCGACAGGCTGTGCGCCGGCTTCACGACGCGCTGGAATCGCCCGACCCTATATTCGCGTTCCGCGATGGTTGGCCTGTCGCCCCAGAGGATGATGTGGTGGCAGCCGAGTTCCTCTTCTGGTCGTTCGATGGCATCCAGATGACGGCGCTCGACCCCGATCGCGCTCCACGTTTCGGCAGCAGGCGGCCCCACTATCGTCGAGCCTCTGAGGAGGGTGTCAAAAGGGGATGTTTCGGCGGGCATGCCTGTTCCTTTCGATTGCTTCAGCAGGACGTCCGGTTCGGGGTGCGCGGAGCTGCGCGACCGACGAAATTTCGCTTGGTGGGTGTCGATTGTCTGTGAGGAGATAAGGGTGGAAAGGTGCCCGTCCAATGCCTGTTTGATGTCACCTGTAACATGACCGCCGTTTCGCGCGGGGCCGTCAGTCCGGGCCATACAGGCGCCAATTGACCTTGGGCAGCGTTATTGTAGCCTGCGTCCATGCAAAATGCGCTGCTCGACTATGCCGATCTCATCTCGCTGCTGACGGCCGTCGGCACCTTCGTCGCGATCGTCGCCGGCGTCGTCGAGCTCATCAAGGCGCGGCGCGAGCATGTGAGGGCGAAGGAGCAGGAGTTCAACAGCTCCTACCTGACGATCAGCGATGCCTATCACCGGCTGCTCGAACTCTCCGTCGAATACCCCCATCTCGGCATCTTCCCCTGGCAGGAAGAACCTGCCGACCTCTCGCCCGACGACCTCGTCAGGCGGGACATTTTCTACGAAATGATGATCTCGATCTTCGAGCGCGCCTATCTGGAACGGCACAAGACGCCCGAGATAGCAGAGCATTTCTGGCCGGGCTGGGAGACGTTTCTCAGGCGGCAGATCGAGAAGCCATCATTCCGGAAATACTGGGGTATTTTCGATGGGGAGGGCGCGTTCGGAGCGTATGACAAGCGCTTCGAGGCGTTTGCCAAGCGGCTGGATGGCGGGCTGCCCGGTCAGGATGGAGTGTGAGGCATGTCACCGGAGAGGGAGAGCGAACGCCCCCGAACAAGAACAGCGTAAGCGGATTCTAAATCTACTATCAGTTGCTGTGCCAGTGTGGGTCAACCAAGTTGCATGGCGGTAAAACTCCCCGGCAGGATCGCCGAAATGATGACATCCACAAGATAAAATCTACCTAGACGGATTAGCCCAATTCTTGCAATCCTCGGGGGTGGTGCAGACATTATTGTCGCGATAAGATCAACCCGATACCGCGGTGGGCCGGATCTGTAACCTCGACTTGGAACTTGTTGAAGGCCCAACGTATTGTTTAGGCGTTCTTCTATCGATCGAGGGTAAAATGTCTGCAGAGTCCACGCGTCTCACGTCCGAGGCAATGACACTATCGGCCGCCGCCGTCCTGAATTCACTCATCTCCGTGCTTGGCAACAAGGGCCTGCTTTCTCCCGAGGAAGAGCGCGAAGTCTACCGCGCCGCCGCCGACATGATCGACGAGGCCTCCGGCGACGACGAGGACGGAACCTACGAGCTGGCGCGTGAGCTGATCGAACTCAGGCTTGCCGATACCTAGGGCATGTCGCGCAGGAATGTGCAGCAGTTCATTCGGTCGCCGGGTCGCTGACATCAATGCACCAGCCTCGGCGTCAGGCGCCGGGGTGCAAGGGTCGAAGGCCGGGTCTCGGGGAGGAGTTGCATCAACTGGTCGAACAGTGCATGCACGAGGCGGAAGTCGCGGCTCTGCTGCAGCTGGGCATTCTGGAAGGCCGGCACGGAAGACGCGATGACCACCCAGCCATTTCCGAGCCGCCGCGCCACGGCGACGGACTGGGTCGTGATCAGGCCGTTGGCATCCGGCTCCCCCGAGGCCAGTTCAAAGAGGGAAATCTCGCCGGCATCCTGCGGGAAGATCAGCGGCGTCGGAACGGCGCCGATGGACCGTCCTGCAGAGCCATCCGCCTCCGCGCATCGCACCGGCAGCCAGTTCTCGCCCTGGACGAGCTGAGGTTCTGAAAAGCCGAAATGCTGCGCAAAGGCGCGCTTGTGTTCCCAGTCCTGCGGGTCGGTCAACATCAGCAGGATATTGCCGTCTTCGATGACCCGCGCGTAGCCCTGGAAGAGAGCATTGCCCAGCATCTGGTTCACTCTCGGGATCACCAGGATGAGGCGACGGGTGCCGGCAAGGCTCTCCCAGGGAGCATCCGCCAGCGGAATGACGTTGCAGCCACGGTCCTCAAGGCAATTGCGCAACTCGGACAGTCCGGTCGCTGTCTCTGATGTCGCGCTGTTGACGTCAGGGGTGCGCGATTCGTCGAAGATGACGGTGGCAGGGGCATTGGCATTGCCGAGGTCGGCGAGCACCGTCGCCACCAGCCTGAACAGCATCATGACGGTCTCCGTCGCCAGGACGAGGCCGCCGAAGGCGCAGACGAAAAGCCCGGCGCGGATCGAGCCCATCATGTCAGGGTTCGGAGCGCCCAAGGCCAGCTCGCCTTTCGTCAGGATCAGGCCGAAGATCGATGCAACGACGGCGATGGTTGCTGCCTGCTGCACGGAGCGCGTGTCCGCCGCCACCTCGCGCCTCAGCCGCATGGTCGGGATGGCTTCGTAGATGAAGGTGAAGACCAGGGCTGCAAAGCCGATGATCGTCAGAAGACCGCTGATCGCGGCGGAATAGAAGGTGGTGAGCACCGCCTCGCTCAAAACGACCCCGAACCAGAAGAGGGCGATGATGGCGAGGAAAAGACCGAAACGCACGACGACAGTCCGGTCCTTGACCCAGGCGCGCTCGATGCGGCGGATCTTGAAGCCGCGCAGCAGGGTTTCGGAGGAATAGCGCGTCGCCATCGTGTTCAGCTTCGATATGTCGAAGCTCGTCAGGCCCAGCATGGCGCCGCCATAGATGAAGGCCGTCGCCAGATTGTTACGCAGTCCGTTGGCGGCGAGATAAAATCCGATGCAGCCCGCAACCACAGCCCATGTTCCGAAGACAACTCTCAGCACCCGGAGAAGCCTGCCGTCGCCGCCCGGCAGCAAGACGAGCACGACGAATGGGCAGGACAGGAGAAAAAATCCGGTTGCCGGCCCCAGGATCTCGTAGAGTGCTCCATACGGCGTTTGAACGAGCGGTCCGAGGCGGGCCTCTATAGGCGGCCAGATATACTGCAATATCAGCGCGTAAATTACATGCGTCAGGGCGACGATCGCCCACATGATAAGGGGTATGCCGACAAACTGTCCGAGCCTGGCGCCTTGTTTGGCGTCGAGCAGGCCCGAAATCAGACCGGCAATCAAGATCGCAGGCAACCATCCCCACAAGGCGAAGAAATGTTGCCAGGTTCCAAACCAGTCCGCAATGAAAGATCGAATGTATTCCATTGAATTTCTTGTCGAAACCGAACAAATATATCATGTTTTCTGTATTGCTGCGATTTATACGTTATTATACATCGGGTGGAATTTCTATATCTGGAATTAATATTTACGACCGAAGCAACGCAAGGCAAATGACTGCCGGATTCCCGCTGTCACAGCTACCGATGAGGCGTCGACAATCAATCGCCGGCCCATCGAGATCCCGGAAACTGATTGCGAATTAAAACCGGTTAGGTTATCCTGTAACTGATTGCATGACGCAATCAGATCCGCGTTCGCGCGGCGCTCCGGAGGAGGGAGAGGACATGGCCAAGCTTGTTTTCGGAAAGAACGTGTCACTGGACGGATACATCGATCATCAGGCGTTTGCGCCCGGTCCGGTGCTCTTCCGTCACTTCATCGAGAGCGTGCGGGGGGCTGCCGCCATCGTCTATGGCCGCCGCATGTACGAGATCATGCGCTATTGGGACGAGGACCACCCCGAGTGGGACGCGGCGGCACGCGATTTCGCGGCGGCGTGGCGGGGCCGGGAGAAATGGGTCGTGTCGCGCTCGCTGAAGTCGGTCGGCCCCAATGCCACGCTTGTCGGCGAGGGGCTCGAAACGGTCATCGGCGGGCTGAAGGACAGGCTTGCCGAGGAGATCGGCATTGGCGGCTCGGAGCTCGCGCGAAGCCTGACCGAGCTTGGTCTCATCGATGAATACCAGCTCTATTTCCATCCCGTCGTGCTCGGCCACGGCACACCATTCTTCGCCGCGCCCCGGCCACGGCTGCGCCTCGTGGCGAGCGATCGCATGGACGAGGACGTGATCAGGCTGACCTATGTTCCGGCCTGAGGGTTGGGGCGGCTGATACGTCCAGATGCATGCACCCGTCTGTCCCAAAAATATACCGCACAAGCTGTGTTTTCGCGCAGGGTTCGCTAACTCTTCGTTGAAAAATTCGGATGTAGGATGCATCCGCAAATATTCCTTCCACCTGCGTAGTTGCGCTTCATTCGGCGGGCTGAGGGATGTGTGGGGCTGCTTTGCGGAGGGGTGATGAAGAGCTTTGGCGAGGTGCTGGCGAGCTATCACGGTATTGCGCCGGGTTTCAATTTCCTGCGTCTTGCGCTGGCGCTCACCATCGTCTTCTATCATGTGCTCACGGCAGACGGCTATTATGGAACTGCGCACGGCCCGGTTCTGTGGTTTTTCGAATATAGCCTCGTGCCGATGTTCTTTGCGCTCAGCGGGTTTCTGATCACGGCGAGCGCCCAGCGGCTCGATCTGGCGAATTTTCTGCTCAATCGCGCTCTGCGTATCGTTCCTGCTCTCGCGGTCGATATCCTGATCTGCGCCTTCATTATCGGCCCGGCCGTCACCACGCTGCCGCTTGGCGAATACTTCACCGATGCGGGTTTCCTGGCCTATCTGATGAACATCATCGGCATGGTGCAGTTGCAGTTGCCCGGCGTCTTCACCAGCAATCCCATTCAGCAGGTCAATGGCGCGCTCTGGACCATTCCCTGGGAGATTACTTGTTACATCATCATGGCATTCATGATGATAACGGGTGTGGTGCGACGACAGACGGCAACGTTCCTGCTGCTTGCCGCTTTCCTCATCGCCGGTCTTGCGATCGAGCATTTTGTGCCGGTCAGGCCAGGGGTTGGATACGGCCTCCATACATTGTTCGTCATTCGCGGCGCCCAGTTGATCACGGCTTTCCTGTGTGGCGTGCTCGCCTACCAGTTCAGGGGCCGGATACCGATGAGCAGGGCGCTCTTCTCGATCTCCGTCGCGGTCGCGCTGATCGCGATGATCGTGCTCGATACGCGGGCCACGGAAAGCGTCGCAAACCGCCTGATCCTGATCCCGGTTCTCACCTACATCACCATCTATGCCGGCCTGTCGCGGCTGCCGTTGCCGAAGATTCTCGGGCGCGGCGATTATTCCTACGGCGTCTATCTCTACCACGTGCCGTTCATCCAGCTTTCGATCTTCCTGGCGCCGTCTCTCTTCGTCGGCACGATCCCCGGCGTCGTCATGCTGACGGCGGTGACAACTGGTGTCGTGCTCTGCGTTGCTGCCGTCTCCTGGCACGTCGTCGAGAAGCCCGTGCTGTCGTTGCGGCGCTTTGCGCTGACGGGCAGGGCGACCGGGGAGGGCCGGGCGGCGATGGCGCCGGTGGCGGCCGTGGAAGGGGTGGGGCGGTAGCGGCGGCTAGGGGGCGGTGACGTCGGTGGCCGTGGCCCCCCCATCCGGCCCTTCGGGCCACCTTCTCCCCGAGGGGAGAAGAGGGAGCAAGCGGCAGGATCTCATGTAACGACTGAGGCTTTGACAGGAAGCGGCGCGCCACGACGCTGTCCCTTCTCCCCGGCGGGGAGAAGGTGGCCCGAAGGGCCGGATGAGGGGGCTGCACGGCACCTCGGAAAATGTAGGGGCCGTCTCCTTGGCATCACCGCCATCCCCACCGCCATCCCGTTGCCCCTGCAATACCTTTTCCGAACCCGTCCTGCGCGAGGCAGACCCGTCGCCAAGCCCCGCGAGCATGCGCAAGCATCATCATATGGACGTAGGGAGGCACCACCCGCATACCCCTGATTGCTGTCGTACGGTCCCGCGCGAAAACTGCCAGAATGGGTGTCTTGAAATACTGCTTCGTGGGGCCGGTTGAGGGGCAGGTCCAGGAGGCTGGTGGACGGGAAAGGGGACGCCGCATATGCGGAGAATTCGGGTTAGTAGTCTTGAGTACCTGAGCATATATGGTGGAGCGTTGAGTATCTGTCGTGTACCGTCAGCCTGGAGCGCAGTGCTGGGAACCGCGACTGTCGTATCATCAACGAGTACCGATGGTTCCCTAAGTTTTGCCAATCAGGGCAGCTTTACCGATCCGGGCGGCGCCGTCGTCCCGTCCTCCTTCACAGGCAGTATCACGCAGCCTTCTGCGTCGATCTCATCGGGCGTCATGCAGACGGCCTCGATACCGCCGAGCGCAATATCAGCGCCTTCAGGCGATGGCGGCGCGCAGGACACGTCGACCAAGACCGCGTCGCTCCTTCCGGCGCTGCAGACGACAACCACGACGACAGAGCGCACCGTGCTCGGCCCGGACCCGTACCAGGAGGCCGCGACGCTGCCGCTGGCGCCCGTGTTGACGGGCGTTACCGGCGATGCCGGCGCGTCAGCTCCGACCACGTCTCCGACCGATCCTGCCGCCGGTTCCGGCGCGAGGTCGATACAGCTTCAGACCTCGATAGCCTCCATCTCGGTGCAGCCGAGCGAGAGTGTTTCGGCCGAGACCCCCGTAGGCTCGGCGGCGCTCGCAGCCCCTGCGCCGGCGGCTGCCGCTGCTCCGACGCTCAACAAGATCGCGCTCGAGAACATGAAGCAGGGCAACCCCATCAGCGAATGGGGCATCGAGGGTGACGGCAACGGCACCATCCAGGGCTTTGCCACCGAAATCAGCACCAATATCGGCGGAACGGTCGATTTCAAGATCGCGACGGATTCCACCCATTACCGCATCGATATCTACCGCATGGGCTATTACGGCGGGGCCGGCGCGCGCAAGGTCGACTCGATCGAGCAGCAGCTGACCACGGCGCAGATCCAGCCGCATCCGATCGTCGACATGTCGCTCGGCCTCATCGATTGCGGCAACTGGTCGGTGTCGGCCAGCTGGCAGATCCCTACCGATTTCGTCTCGGGCGTCTATTTCGCCAAGCTGGTGCGCGAGGACGGCGTCGAGGATGCGAGCATCATTCCCTTCGTCGTGCGCGACGATGCCTCGACCAGCAATATCGTCTTCCAGACCTCGGATACGACATGGCAGGCCTATAATGCCTGGGGCGGCGCCAGCCTCTATTATGGTGAAGTGCCCGTCGATCCCGCCGACATGATCGGCTACCTGCCGCCGAACTGCAGCTGCGGCCTGACCGCCATCGGCCGCGCCTCGGCCGTCAGCTACAACCGCCCGATCATCACCAACACGAGCCCGATCGGCGGCAGCCACGATTACATTTTCGGCGTCGAATCCTCGGCCATCTCATGGCTGGAGCAGAACGGCTACGACGTCTCCTATATCTCCGGCGTCGATGCGACGCGCAACGGCGCGCTGCTGCTCAACCACGATGCCTATCTCTCCGTCGGCCATGACGAATACTGGTCTGCCGAACAGCGCGCCAATGTCGAGGCCGCCCGCGATGCGGGTGTGAACCTCGCCTTCTGGAGCGGCAACGAGTGCTACTGGAAGGTTCGCTGGGAAAGCAGCATCGACGGCAGCGGCCAGGCCTACCGCACCATGGTCTGCTACAAGGAGACCTGGGGCACGAGCTCGGATCCGAGCAATGTCGGCACCGGCACCTGGCGCGATCCGCGCTATGCCGATCCGGGGCAGGAGCCGGAAAATTCGCTGACGGGCACGATGTTCCAGGTGGACAGTTACCGCCAGGATACGATCTCCATCCCCTACGACTATTCGAAGCTGCGCTTCTGGCGCAATACGGATGTCTCGCAGATCAATGAGGGCGATACCTACAATCTGGTGCAGAACCTGCTCGGCTACGAGTGGGATTCCGATGTCGAGAACGGCTTCCGGCCCGATGGCCTGATCAACCTGTCGCTTTCGTCGATCTCGGTGGAAACCTATCTGCGCGATTATGGCGCGACGGTCGGTTCGGCCGTCGCCACCCACAGCCTCACGATGTACCGGGCGGCAAGCGGCGCGCTCGTCTTCGGCGCCGGCACCGTCTTCTGGTCCTGGGGCCTCAGCGACAATCACCAGGGTCCGGCGACCTCGACCGACCGCAACGTGCAGCAGGCGATGGTCAACATGTTTGCCGACATGGGCATCCAGCCGACCACGCTCGATGCGAGCCTGATCCTCGCGACCCAATCGACCGACACGCTGAAGCCGACCTCGACGATCTCGTCGCCGATCGTTGGTGCCTCCTTCCTCGAAGGCCAGCACGTGACGATCACGGGCACGGCGCAGGATTTCGGCGGCGGCATCATTGCCGGCGTGGAAGTCTCCACCGATGGCGGCCAGCACTGGTTCAAGGCGACCGGCCGCGAGAGCTGGAGCTATAGCTGGGTCGTCCAGGCAAGCGGCACCTATACGATCATGTCGCGCGCCGTCGACGACAGCGTCAATCTGGAGGCGCCGTCGGCCGGCAAGCAGGTCACGGTCAAGCTGCCGACCACGCAGGGCCTTTGGACGCTTTCGGAAAAGCCGGCGACCGAAGTCGCGATCGACCGTGATCCGGTCGAGCTCGGCCTGCGCTTCCAGGCGACGTCCGCCGGTTCCGTGCAGGGCATCCGCTTCTACAAGGGCTTCTACAATATCGGCGATCATGTCGTCAGCCTCTGGTCCAGCGACGGGACGCTGCTGGCAACAGGCGTATCGACGAATGAATCGCTCTCCGGCTGGCAGACGGTGATGTTCTCCTCGCCCGTCCAGATCGCGGCGGGCACGACCTATGTCGCCTCCTATCACAGCAACGGCTTCTACTCCGTCACCGACAATTATTTCGGCAGCGGCAGCACCTATGCCAGCGGCTCGCTGAAGGTTGTCGATGGCGGCGGCGTCTATGCCTATAGCGACAATGCCGGCACATTCCCGGGCCTCAGCCCCGGCGGGTCCAACTACTGGGTCGACGTGGTCTTTGATGGAGGGCCGAACAGCGTGCCGGTTGCCGGCGACGACAGCGGCCTGACGATATCGCGCAACAGCACGCTGACGATCTCGATCGCCACGCTTCTGGCAAACGATACCGACGCCAATGGCGATGCGCTGACGATCAGCGCCGTCGGCAATGCGCTCAACGGCACGGTCACCCTCAACAAGCAGGCCGGCACCATCACCTTCACGCCGGCTGCCAATTATGCCGGCCCGGCAAGCTTCACCTATACGCTGTCGGACGGGCGCGGCGGCACGGACCAGGCCAATGTCAGCCTCACGGTCGACCCAGGCCCGGCCGGCCAGAGCCTGTTTACCGCCAGTGAGGGGCCGACCGGCGGCAGCGTCCAGGAAAACTCGGCGCTGGAACTCGGGATGAAGTTCTCGGCCTCGGCAAGCGGCACGATCACGGGCATCCGCTTCTACAAGGCATCCGGCGATACCGGGCCGCATACCGGCTCGATCTGGTCGGCGAACGGCACGCTGCTTGCGACGGTGACCTTTGGGGATGGATCGGCCTCCGGCTGGCAGACCGCGACCTTCTCCAGCCCGCTGCAGATCACGGCAGGCACGACCTATGTCGCTTCCTACCACACGACCGGCAGCTATGTGGCGACATCGGGCTATTTCAGCACCGCCCATACGAATGGCGCGCTGACGGGCCTTGCGGGCGCCAACGGCGTCTATTCCTACGGATCGGGCACGACATTCCCGACCTCGAGCTACCAGTCCTCGAACTACTGGGTGGATGTCGTCTTCAATCAGTCGACATCAAATTCGGCGCCGGTCGCCGCCAACGACAATGGTTATACGACCTATTCCAACACTGCGCTGTCGATTGCCGCGGCAAGCCTGCTTGCCAACGATACCGACGCCGATGGCGATCCGCTCTCGATCACCGGCGCCAGCGGCGGGGTGAACGGCACGGTCATCTTCAACAGCCAGACGAACAGCGTCACCTTCACGCCAAACTCGGGCTATACGGGCGTCGCAAGCTTCACCTATTCGATCTCGGACGGGCATGGCGGCACGTCTTCCGCCACGGTCAACCTCACGGTCAATTCGCAGCCCGACAGCGGGACGACGAGCCTGTTTACCGGCGCCGATACGTCGGGTGTAACCGCCGCCAACGATCCCAACTCGGTCGAACTCGGCGTCAAGTTCATCGCCTCGGCCAATGGCCAGATCACGGGGCTCACCTATTACAAGAGCGCCCAGGATACCGGCACGCATGTCGCCTCGCTGTGGACGGCGAGCGGCCAGCTTCTGGCCCAGGCAAGCTTCATCAACGAGACGGCGAGCGGCTGGCAGACGGTTTCCTTCTCGCAGCCGATCAATGTCACGGCCGGCACCACCTATGTGGCGAGCTACCATTCCAACGGCTTCTATTCGGCGACCGCAAACTACTTCACGACGGATCATACGAGCGGGGCGCTGACGGCGCCGGCAAGTTCGATCAGCGGCGGCAACGGCCTCTATGCCTATGGCAGCGGCAGCCTGTTCCCGACCTCGTCCTACAATGCCACCAACTACTGGGTGGACGTGCTCTACAAGCAGGGTGCGCAGAACACGGTGCCGGTTGCCGCCAATGACAGCGGCTTCACCACCAGCACCGGCACGCCCGTCACCATCCAGGCCTCGGCGCTGCTTGCAAACGACAGCGATGCCGACGGCGATGCGCTCACGATCACCGGCGTCAGCGGTGCGGTCAACGGCTCGGTCAGCTGGAATGCCCAGGCCCAGACGGTGACCTTCACGCCGACGGCAGGTTACACGGGGCCGGCAAGCTTCAACTACGCGATATCGGACGGCAAGGGCGGCACGTCCTCGGCGCAGGTGGCGCTGAATGTCAACAACCCGGCCGCAGGACCGGAGCAGAACCTCTTTGCCGCCAATGCGACGCCTGCGGTCGTCTCCGTCAACGACAACCAGCCGGTCAATCTCGGCATGAAATTCCAGGCCGATACTGCCGGATGGATCACTTCCATCCGCTTCTACAAGGGTGCGGACAATACGGGCTCGCACAATGGCTACCTGTGGACGGCGTCCGGCACTCTGCTCGGCAGCGTCACCTTCAACAACGAAACGGCGAGCGGCTGGCAGACCGCGCAGCTCACCCAGCAGATCGCCATCCAGGCGGATACGACCTACGTCGTTTCCTACTCGACCAATGGCAACTATTCGGCGACCGGCAATTACTTCGGCAGCGACGTGACCAACGGCGACCTGAAGGCGCCATCGGGCAATAACGGCGTCTATGCCTATGGCTCGGGCGGGCTGTTCCCGACGAATAGCTACAACAGCACGAACTACTATGTGGATGTGGGATTCAAACCGCAACTCGCGGCGTAAAGCAATTCCAGCAAAAGCGCGCAGCGGTTTTGCTGGAATTGCGTGAATACAATTGGAGCGCGGTGCGCGCTCCAGACGTCGCGAGGATGTCAGACCAAGCCTGTGTAACGAGTAATATCGATGATGCGTACAGACAACAGATTGCCGGTTACCGTCCTCGCCGGGTTTCTCGGCGCCGGCAAGACGACTGTCCTCAATCATGTACTGAGTAATCGTGAGGGTCGTCGCGTTGCTGTCATCGTCAACGATATGAGCGAGGTCAACATCGATGCGGATCTCGTGCGCGAAGGGGGTGCAGACCTTTCGCGCACGGACGAGACGCTTGTGGAGCTCACCAACGGGTGCATCTGTTGCACGCTGCGTGACGATCTCCTGAGCGAGGTGCGGCGGCTGGCGAGCGCCGGGCGTTTCGACTATCTACTGATCGAGGGCACGGGCATTGCCGAGCCGCTGCCGGTCGCAGCCACCTTTTCCTTCCGTGACGAGAGCGGGGCGGCCCTTTGCGACGTGGCCCGGCTCGACACGATGGTCTGCGTCGTCGACGCGGTCAATCTTCTCGCCGATTACCAGAGCGCCGAGTTCCTTGCCGATCGCGGCGAGCGGCGCGACGGCGATGACGAGCGCAAGCTCGTCGAACTCCTGGTCGAGCAGATCGAATTTGCCGATGTCGTCGTCATCAACAAGGCAGGCGACGTGCCCTGCGCCTCGCTTGCGGAGGTTCGCCGGGTGATCGCGGCGCTCAATCCGGATGCGCGCGTCATCGAGGCTGTCTTCGGCCAGCTGCCGCTTTCCGCGATCATGGATACCGGCCTTTTCAGCGAGGCCAAGGCTGCCCGCCATCCGCTCTGGCACAAGGAGCTCTTCGGCTGGGGCAGCCATGTGCCGGAGACCGAGGAATACGGCATTTCGAGCTTCGTCTATCGCAGCCGCAGGCCCTTCGATCCGGCGCGGCTTGCCCGCGTGCTCGAAGCGCCGCTTGCCGGCATCATCAGGGCGAAGGGGCATTTCTGGCTGGCGACGCGGCCGGACGAGATCGGCCTCTTGTCGATTGCCGGCACGCAATGCCGGATCGGGACCAGAGGTTTCTGGTGGGCCTCGGTGCCGCAGGCGCAGTGGCCGCGCCATCCGCAATTCCGCCAGCTGATCGAGAGGCATTGGGACGAGGTCTGGGGCGACCGCCGCCAGGAGCTGGTCTTCATCGGCTCCGGCTTCGACGAGGCAGCGATCCGCGCGGCACTCGACGATTGCCTGACCGGGGGGGAGACGGGTTTCGACCCGGAGAGCGCCATCGGCCTTTGCGATCCGTTTCCGGCCTGGCAGCACGATATGCATGCAACGGGCCGAAAGGTGTGAAGCGGCTTCCGGCCAACAGTTTTGACGTCAACCAGAGGGAGAGAGAACAATGAGCAACGAACTTTATGCAGACGGCATCGGCGAAATCACCATCACCGGCACGATCGTACGCATCGACCTGATGTCGCTGTCGGCGACCGACCGCGATGCCAACAACAATCCGAAGCCGGTCTTCCGCCAGCGCATCATCATGCCGGTCGACGCCTTCGCCAATGCGGTCGATCTCATGCAGAAGGCGCTTGGCGGCCTCGTCGAAGCGGGCGCGGTTCGCCGCATCGGCGACATGTCTGCTGCTGCGGCGGCCGACATCCAGGCGACGCAGGCCGGCGCTTCGAACGCCTCGCCGAACTTCAACTGACAGCGAGTAGAGCCTCGGTCTCTTTTGTTTCGGGTGGGCCATGAGTGGATTTCTGCATACCAACCTGCATTGTCTTGCGCTCGTCGCGCGCCATCACGGCGTCGACCTTGCTCCCGAGCGGCTGCAGCACGATTATGCCGTCGGCAACGATCCCGTCGCCGTGCGGCAGCTGTTGCGCATGGCCAAGGATGCGGGCCTGAGGGCAAAGCATCTCGATCTCACCTGGCGCGGCCTGTTCCAGCTCGGCGAGGCTTTCCCCGTGCTTGCGGAACTGACCAACGGCAACTGGGTGGTCATCGCCGGCGCTACCGGGGAGGGGGAGGATGAGCGGATCCGGGTTCTCGACCCGCTGGCCTCACGCGCCGAGGTGATGATGCTCAGCGAAGAGCAGTTCGCCAAGGCCTGGCTCGGCTCGGTGATCCTGCTCAAGCGCAACTATCGCATGTCGGATGAGGACCGGCCCTTCGGCTTCCGCTGGTTCGTCCCTGAAATCATCAAGCAGCGCAGCTTCTTCCGCGATGTCGCGCTCGCAGCCTTCGTGCTCTACGGGCTCGGGCTGATGACGCCGATGTTCTTCCAGCTCGTCATCGACAAGGTGCTGGTGCACCAGAGCTATGCGACGCTGACCGTCCTGACCGTCGGTATCGGGATCGCGCTGATCTTCGACGCGACCTTCTCCTTCCTGCGCCGCTACCTGCTGCTCTACGCCACGAACAGGATCGACATCCGCGTCGCCACCCGCACCTTCGGCCATCTGCTCAACCTGCCGATCGCGCTTTTCGAGCAGGCCTCGGCCGGCGTTCTCGTCAAGCATATGCAGCAGACGGGGCGCATCCGCGAATTCCTGACCGGCCGCCTGTTCCTGACGCTTCTGGACGGTGTGTCGCTCTTCGTCTTCGTGCCGATCCTGCTTCTCTACAGCGTCAAGCTGACGCTCGTGGTGCTCGGTTTCGCAGCCCTTGTCGGCCTCGTGGTGATGATGCTCGTCGGCCCGTTCCAGCGCCGCCTCAAGGCGCTCTACCAGGCCGAGGGCGACCGCCAGGCATTGCTGGTGGAAACCGTGCATGGCATGCGCACCGTCAAGTCGCTGGCGCTTGAGCCGCGCCAGCGCAAGGTGTGGGACGATTATTCGGCCCAGTCGATCTCCGTGCGTTTCCGCGTCGAGAAGATCTCCACCATCGCCCAGTCGCTGACGGGGCTTCTGGAAAAGCTGATGAGTGTCGCGATCATCGGGCTCGGCGCGCTCGACGTGTTCTCGGGTACGATGACGATCGGTGCGCTCGTTGCCTTCAACATGCTCGCCGGCCGCGTCTCGGGGCCGCTCGTGCAGATCGTCACCATGGTGCATGAATATCAGGAAGTGGCGCTTTCCGTGCGCATGCTCGGCGAGATCATGAACCAGCGGCCGGAGCAGGCGGGACGCGGGCGCGGGGTCAGGCCGCATCTGCATGGCCGCATCGAATTCGACCGCGTCAGCTTCCGCTATGCGCCGGATGCGGCACCTGCGCTCGACAATGTCTCCTTCGCCATTCCGGCAGGCTGCGTCTTCGGCGTGGTCGGCAAGAGCGGCTCGGGCAAGACCACGATCACAAGGCTCATCCAGGGGCTCTACCAGAGCCAGGAGGGGCTGGTGCGCATGGATGGTTACGACAGCCGCGAGATCGACCTCGTACACCTGAGAACCAGCATCGGCGTCGTGCTGCAGGATAATTTCCTGTTCCGCGGCTCGGTGCGCGACAATATCGCCGCCGCCAAGCCCGATGCCAGTATCGAGGAGATCATGCAGGTCGCCCGCATCGCCGGTGCGGAAGAGTTCATCGAGCGCCTGCCGCGCGGCTTCGACACGATGCTGGAGGAAAATGCCGCCAACCTTTCCGGTGGCCAGAAGCAGCGGTTGGCAATCGCGCGTGCGCTGATCACCGATCCGAAGCTGCTGATCTTCGATGAGGCCACAAGCGCGCTCGACCCGGACAGCGAGGCGATCATCCGCGACAATCTCAGCCGCATCGCTGCCGGGCGCACGGTCATCATCGTCTCGCACCGGCTTTCGACGCTCGTCGATGCCGATGCCATTCTCGTCATCGATCGCGGCAAGGTCGCCGATATCGGCCGGCACGACCAGCTCGTGTCGCGCTGCATGACCTACCGCCATCTCTGGGCCCAGCAGATGAGGCAGGTCGCATGAACGCCCATGTCAGAAAATCCGACGAAAACATGCCTGTCCCTTCCGAGAAGGGGCCTCCGGAACAGGGCCGGTCCGGCAAGGGCGGGGCGCTTGTCGCCCGGCCGCCGCTGCCGCCTGTCATTGCGGAGTTCCAGTCCGATGCCGTCGAACTGGAAGAACGCGCGCCGCCGCGCGTTGCCCGCATGACGCTCTATTGCGTCACCGCACTGCTTGCCGCAGCCATTACCTGGGCTTCCGTCTCCTCCATCGACGAGGTGGTGATTGCACCCGGCAAGCTCGTCACCACGCAGCCGACCATCGTCGTGCAGCCGCTCGAAACCTCGATCATCCGCACGATCGACGTGAAGGCCGGCGAGGTGGTGCATGCCGGCCAGACGCTGGCGACGCTCGACGCCACCTTCAGCCAGGCCGATGTCGGGCAGCTGAAGGCGAAGTTTTCCGCCCTCGACGCCCAGGTGAAGCGGCTTGAGGCGGAGCTGACCAGCGAGGATTATTCTGTCATCGCCGGCAATACGCCGGATGAGCAGCTGCAGGTGCAGCTCTTCGGCCAGAGGCGTGCCTTCTACATGGCGCAGCTGCAGAATTTCGACCAGCAGATCGCCGGACAATCGTCGGTGATTGCGGCAAACCGCAATCAGGAGGCCGTGCTGAACGACCGGCGCGACAACCTCGCGCAGATCGAGGCGACGCGAAAGAAGCTCTATGACAAGGAAAGCGGCTCGCTGCTCACCATGCTCGGCTCGCGCGACGCCCGCCTCGATGTCGAGGCCGATATCACCGCCGTGCGCGGCAAGGCCGACGAGGCTGCCCATGCCTATGCGAAACTGCGCGCCGACCGGCAGGCCTTCGTCGAGGATTTCCGCCGCGCCGCGATGGAACAGCTGGTCGACCTGCGCAGCCAGCGCGACATGGCCGGCGAGGAACAGAAGAAGATGGAGCTGCGCCGCAACATGGTGGCGCTGACCGCGCCGGCAGACGCCGTCGTGCTCGATCTGGCGCAACGCTCGGTCGGTTCCGTCGTGCGCGAGGCCGAACCGGTCGTCACACTGGTGCCGATCAACGTGCCGCTCGAAGCGGAAGTCTCGATAAATACCCGCGACATCGGCCGCATCGCTGTCGGCAAGGAAGCCCGCATCAAGCTCGATGCCTATCCCTTCCAGAAATACGGCACGGCCTCGGGCGAAGTGCGCACGATCAGCCAGGACACGTTCGTGACCGGCCAGCAGCAGGACCCGAACGCCACCACCGCCCAGCCGCCGGCCGCACCCTTCTTCAAGGCGCGCATCCTGCTCGCCGATACAAGGCTGAACGTCTCCGACGTGCCGGTGCGGCTGCTGCCGGGCATGACCGTCTCGACGGAAATCAAGGTCGGGAACCGGACGGTGATGTCCTATTTCCTCTACCCGCTCCTGCGCGGGCTGGATGACGCGATCCGCGAACCAAACTGAGAGGTCCGCCGGCGGTGCAGGCGAGGGGCCTCCTGCACACGCCATGGGATGGGGGCGCGCCGCCGCTCACGGCGCTGCCCCCAAACCTGTTTTTTTTGGGGGGTAAGGGGCGGGTATCGACCGTCCTTCGGCCCCGCGGAAAAGGCAAAATCTGCCGCACCGCCTTCCGGATCTCCAACGTTGCAGGAAGGACGAGGCGTTGCCCCACCCTCCCTCATCCCTGTGCTTGTCACAGGGATCCAGCCACCGCGCGTCTGCGCGGTGAATGACTCATAATATGCTTCAAGCAAAAAAGTCTTTCCTGCCCAAAGACTTGGGCAGGCTGGATCCCTGTGACGAGCACAGGGATGAGGGGAATTTGAGGCGGGCGTCGGCGTCCAAAGCGAACTCGAGTGACAACCGGGTCGCAGTTGCGCCAAAAGCCGGCATTCCCCCAAGGCGGGTGATCAGATCACAAATTCCTCTTCGTACGTCTTCGGCTCGGGAACGACCGTAACCTTCACCGGAATGATCCAATTGGCCACGTAGCTCTCGCAGTCGGAACGCTGGACGTCGGGCTGCACGCACCCCGCCGCATCGGTCGCGCGAGATCGCAGTGTATATTGCCCCACGTCTTCAGGGGTCCACATGTACTCCCACAAGCGCCATGCAAAGGGACGTTCTGTTTCGAGGAGCCTTGCCTCGCGCCAGCCCTTGCCATCTCCGGTGCAGACCTGAACCTGCCGGATAGGAGCCTCTCCGCTCCAGGCGGCTCCGAAAATCCGGTGCGGTTGGCCGGCGGTGAGATGCGCCCCCTGTACGGGACGCGCGATCTGCGATTTGACCTCCATCTGCGCAAGCGGGACCAGCGTGGGTTCCCCGAGGCCGCGCTCCCAACGGAAATAGTCGCGCGCCTGCCAGTAGCCAAGGAAGGGTCGCTCCACAACCGTGATATGCGTGATCCACTTGACCCAGGCCATGCCGAACCAGCCGCCCACGACCGCGCGCAGCGGATAGCCGTGATCGCGCGTCAGCGGCCGTTCGTTCATCGAATAGGCAAGGATCGTGCTGTCGGCCATGGCTTTCTCAAGCGGCAAACTGCGCGCAAACGCGATGGGGCCGGGAGAGGCCGTTTTCTTGTTCGCGTCGACGACGCCGCTGTCGGCGCCTGTGAGCAGAACCTCACATGCGGTTTGCTTGACGCCCGCCATCTCCAAGATCTCGCGCAGAAGAACACCTGTCCAGGCGGCATTGCCGACGGCTCCGTTCTGCCACTGCAAGCCCTCCCTCGGGGGCTCATAGTAGACGCGCCCGTTGCCTGCGCATTCGACGACGGCGGTCAAACTCGTGCTCCGCATCGCCTTGATGCTTTCGAGGTCAAGTTCGATCGGCCGCTCCACCGCCCCGTCAATGCGCAATCTCCAGTCTCGCGCATCGAGATCCGGCGACGGGAAATGGTTTCGCACGAAGAACAGTTCGGCTGGGATCAGCCAATCGGAGAGCGACGCAAACGGAAACTCGATGTTTTCAGGTGATTTCTGTCGAACTATCAGACTGGGTTGCTGTGCTGTCGGCATCTTCCTCGTCTTCCCCTTTGAAGAACACAATGTCGGCTCTCGGTCGCGCGAATTCCGCTACGATAACACTGCCCCTCGCAGCGCGTCTGTCGCATTCCGGATTCGTGCGGCATCCTAGCACATGCCGCACGTTGCTCGGATCGAGTTCGAACGACAGCAAAGGGGCCGACGGCTGTCCTGACCGCCTTGCGCCAGAAGCGGTCATATTCGGGTTCTCGACCGTTGGTGACAAGGTCGCCGTCAAAGCGGGAATCGACCGGCATTCGGAGATGGATTGCCCCATTGCAGCCGAACCGTGAGCGCGCGGAAATCAATCCACGCAAGTCATCAGCGTACGGCGGGATAGGCAGCAAGAAGCTGTTGTTCGAGAAAATCGATGAATGCGATGACCCTCTGGTTGCGCAACTGTCCTGTCGTAACGGCATACAGGTTCGCGTCCCCGACTGAAAATACATCAAGCGCGGTTACAAGCTGGCCGGTACTCAATTCCTTCCGGATACCCAGGGCTCCCCTCCTGATTACGCCGCGTCCCGCGAGTGCCCAATCGCGGAGGGCGCCGCTGTCGTTGGCAACGCGATCTCCCTGAACACGGACCGATATCGGCTTGCCTTCCACCAGGAAAGGCCAGGCGGCGGACGCAGCGTCCGGGCGTGCGTGCACAAGGCAGTTATGCTCCGTGAGATCATCCGGCTTGCGAGGTACGCCTCGCTCATTCCAGTAGGCCGGCGATGCGCACACGACTCTGCTGCCTCGCAGCAGCAAACGCGCCATCAGGCTCGAGTCATTCAAAGGGCCGAAGCGCAGGGCGACATCGATATCGTTGCCGACCAACTCGACGACGTCGTCCGCGAAATGCAGTGTGATCTTTACAGCCGGATGTTCGAGAAGAAACCGATCGACCATGAGCGCCAGTCCGAGCTGGCTAAATTCCTGCGGGGCGGTGATCTTGATCGGTCCGCTCAATAGCGCACCACGCGCACCTACGATCGCTGCATCCCAGTCGGCCAGGATGCGTCGCGAGTCCGCAAGGAATTGCCGTCCCTCGTGGGTGAAGGACAAGCGCCTTGTGGAGCGGGTGACGAGGCTCACGCCAGCCCGTTCCTCGAGCTGCTGCAGCGCGACCGTGACCGTAGAGGTAGCCACTGACGCGTGACGAGCCGCTGCGGACAGGCTGCCCGTCTCGGCAATGCCAACGAAAAGGCGCAACGCGTCGATCGTATCCATTTCTCGCGTTTCCCGAAAGGTGCTTTTGGATCGGGATTCCTTATCACGGGCGGCGAAACAAACAATATGTCGGCTTCAACACGGTCCGACCGCATGCCATGCGCAACCGCACCGAGGATATTTTACGGAAAGACAAGATCATGACCAAGGTTGTTATCGTCACTGGCGCTTCGCAGGGCATTGGCGCTGAAATCGTCAAGGCGTTCCGGAAACTCGACTACCGCATTGTTGCAACTTCGCGAACGATCGAGCCGTCGGAAGATCCAAACATCGTGACGGTCGCTGGAGATATCGGTGATCCCGCAACCGCCCAGCGCGTCATTTCAGAGGCTGTCGCACGATTTGGCCGCGTCGACACGCTGGTGAACAACGCCGGGATCTTCATCGGCAAGCCGTTCACCGAAAACAGCATCGAAGACTACAATGCCGTCATGAATGTGAACATGGCTGGCTTCTTTCACATCACCAAGCTGGCCATCGCCGAAATGGAGAAGCATTCGAGCGGCCATGTGTTGAATATCACCGGCAGCATCGACAACGGTATCAGCGGCGGTCACATGGCGCTCGCGGCGCTTACCAAGGGCGGCCTGAATGCTGTCACGCGTGTGCTGGCGATTGAGTATGCCAAGAAGGGTATCCGTGTGAACGCCGTCGCGCCGGGTGTTACCAAGACGCCGATGCATCCTGAAGAACATCACGAAATGCTGGGCACTTTCCACCCGCTGGGCCGCATGGGTGAAGCAAGCGAGGTCGCAAGCGCCGTCGTATTCCTGGATTCGGCCGAGTTCGTCACCGGTGAAATCCTGCATGTCGACGGTGGCCAGAGCGCCGGTCGCTGAGCGAGGCCAAACGGGGCCGTTTCGGCCGCTGAAATCACGTCCATCTGGAGATGACCACTGAGGGCCGACAGCGGCCCAACCATGTCGTTCGGAAGGCGAACCGCCGATCGGGCGTTTGACAAAGTGCCCAGGGTACCGCGCTATACGCATTATTTCCCGCCAGATCGAAAAAGTATGATCCAACCTTCACGGCTTTTGCTTATGACTGCGACGCAGGAAAATACATGCATGGACAAACGATGACGCTGCCTCACATCCCCGCCGCCGTGATCTTCGACATGGACGGGCTGATCTTCGATACGGAAGCTCTCTATCAACAAGCGTTTCTCGCGGCGTCAAGCGCCGGGGGGCTCAATCTGCCGATAACGCTGATCCAGGGCACGATAGGGGTACCCTGGGCCAGCAACAGACTTCTGATCCTGGAGCAGATGGGACCGGATTTCCCGGTTGATCAATATGGGGAAGCGGTGATGGCCCATTTCACGGCGCTGGCGGCGAGCGAACTCCGGCTGAAACCCGGCGTCCTCGAACTCCTCGATGTCCTCGATCAGCTCGAACTGCCGCGAGGCATCGCAACGTCGTCGTCCCACTCTACCGTCCGGAGCCATCTTTCGGCTCATGGTCTGGAAGGCCGTTTCGATGCGGTCATTGCATACGGAGACTATGCGGCAAGCAAACCCATGCCCGATCCGTTCCTGACTGCCGCGAAGAGACTGGGCGTCAATCCCGCCCTGTGCCTCGCGCTGGAAGATTCCCACAATGGCGTTCGCTCTGCCTCGGCGGCCGGAATGATGACCTTCATGGTCCCCGACCTTCTTCACCCGACGCCGGAAATCCAATCCCTCTGCACAGGTATTGTCAGCGACCTCAACGCCGTCTGCGAGCTGATCCTCGCGGCCTCGGCTGACCGTACTTTGGCGTGAAGGGATCGCGGTGGCTTTGGGCGACGCCCGAGGCGCGTGCGCATATGTCGTGGGGCTGATCAGCGAGCGCGCGTGGCCGCGCCCAGCGTCGCAAGATCGATTGCCTCCGGGACGGAATCTGTGTTCTCAAGTGAGCATCGACTGCCCTTCGGGCCAATTCGGCCGTCCAACCTTATCGAGACCATTGTCTATTCTGTCTTGATCGCTGAATGGATTGCTTCGACGGCCTCGGAAAGCTTGTTTGCGTCGTCGTTCGGCTGGCTGTTGGTCTGCACGGTGATCAGAATGCCATCCTTCTCGTACCACACATAAAGAGTGCGATAGCCCAGGGTCATTCCCTGATAGAACCAGGCCGGGCCGCCCGGTATCATGCCCTGCACGAGGCCGAGGGCAAAGCCCTGAGGATGCTCCTCGCTGACCTGCGCGATCGGTTCACCTGTCTTGGTCGAAACCATCGACATCCATTCGGCCTGTTGCTTCGGCGGCACCGCACGGCCTTCGAACACGGCGCGCATCCAGCGGGTAACATCGCGCGCGTTGGAGATAGCGCCGCCCGCGGCCTGAGCCCAGGAGGTGCTGTCTTCACGCACGTCGCGACCGATCATCGGCTTGTTCCAGCTTTCCTTGCAGTCGGGCGGCTGGTATTCGGCGCAAGCGGTGTTTTCGAAATAGCCGTGCGCCAGCCGGGCGATCACGTCCGGCGGGTAGGCGCCTGGAGAGTAGAAGGTGGAGTGGAGGCCGTGCTGCTGGATCACCAGTTCACGGACAAGCTCCTGATAGGGTTTGCCCGTCGCCTTGGCTGCGATCAGGCCGGCGAGAATGTAGTTGGTGTTGGAGTAGTGGTACCCTTCGCTCACCGGCAGGTTGTTGCTGCCGTTGGGATATGCCGCGGCGATCAGTTCTTCCGCGGTCAAGTCGCGTTTCGGCTGCTCTACCCAGCTGCGCGAGATGAATTCGGTCTCGGAATAATTCGGGATACCACTGGTCATATCGAGAAGGCGGCGGATGCTGACGCTGCCCCAGGCGGGATATTGCGGCAACCACTTTCCGACCGTGTCATCGATGGAGAGGAGCCCTTGGGCTTCCAGTTTCAGGATCACCGCGGCAGCGAAGGACTTCGACGTGCTACCCATGGCGAAGAGGGTATTCTGGTCTACCGGCGGATCGTCATCGGCTCTTCCGGTCTTGCCTGCAAAGGCTTCGATGTTCGGACCTGATGCGCCAAGGCTGACATAGGCGGCGATGCCGGTGACACCCTCGAGTGGTGAGCGTTCCGCGAGCCAGGCGTCCAGCGCTTTCTGTACGCGCTGAGTTTGCGTGGGCGTTTCGCCGGCAAACGCCGTGCCCGTGACAAAAAGGACGATTGCTGCCGCGAGTCCTCGACATCTAGCCAGTTCCATGATCGCGCCGCCCCTCCGGGAAGTTAGCCATTCTTGAAATGAACATGACAGATCGGGAATAAAATACTGGCCCAGCTGGCAAAACGCCATGGGCCGGGATGCTGGTGACAAATAGACACGACAACTGAAGGGCGGTCAATCGGGAGGAATTCTCGACCTCCCGTAGGCAATGACAAATTGAATGTGGCGACGGAGGCCCCGGGTCAATGCGACCATCTATGTCCGCTTGGGGCCGATAGCTGCCATCCATATTCGAGCAACCTTACGCCGATTGCAGACTTGACGTTGGTGCCGAAGGGATGCCCTAACGCTCTTATTAGAGATGGCGGCAGCGGGTAGTCTTATGGTTTGGATTGCACTCAGTAGCGGATTGCTCATCGCTTATCTTCTCGGTTCGATCCCAACGGGATACCTCATGGGAAGGATGCTTCGCGGCATTGACATAAGGGAATACGGGTCGAAATCCACCGGCGCGACAAACGTATTGCGCACCTTGGGTAAAGGGCCAGCTTTCTGTGTGCTTGTCGTAGATGTCCTGAAGGGCGCAGCGGCAATACTCTTCGCCGCCCGCTACTATTCCTGGCTGATCGCGCAGCCATCGTTCACATCATCGCCGGACATTGCCCCCCAGTATTTAGTGCCTTGGTATACCTGTGTTGCTGGCCTAGCGGTGCTGTTTGGCCATGGCCGTTCAATATGGTTGGGGTTCAGGGGCGGAAAGTCTGCGGCAACTGGTCTTGGCGTGTTATTGGCGATTTCTGTTCCTGTGGGGCTTGGCGCAGCGGCTGTATGGATTCTGACGCTCGCGGCCTTCCGTCTCGTTTCATTCAGTTCGATTCTTGCCGCACTAACCGCCATCGTGCTCGTCTTCGGCCTGGAGCACCCGACTCCTTATCGACTGCTCGTCGTTGTTGGCGGGCTTTACGTCGTTGTTCGGCATCAGGCCAACATTCAAAGGCTCGTTGCAGGTACAGAGCCACGGTTGGGACAGGGGAAGTGAATGGGAGGTTGTCCGACCCAACGGCTTGTCCGCTTCGGGCCGACAGCCGACTTTGGGGTTGGCCGCCTTGAGCCAATTGCGGTCATATGGCCACCGCAATAAAATAGTTTGCGGTAGCGTCCGGTAAGGACTGAAAATTGCCGGGACAATTCAAGAGAACCAGCGCTAGTCCCTGGCGGCCCACATGAAAAACGTCTCTCGCTGGTTTCCCGCTCCGACCGCCTCCAGGTAACGCGGCTTCCAGACATCGCCGATGAACGCCTCCATCGTCGTGGGCAATTTCGGGCGATCCTCGTGCTCCCCATGGAACCTTACGATGCCATTGTTCAACGCGTCGGCGCTCAGGGTGTCGTCCTGCCATTTCTCCGGCGTCCCGAACCGCGCCAGAAATTCGGCCTCCACGTCTTTGCGGGTCGTCTCGATGTATCGGTACTCCACCGGCCTGCCGATTTCCTTGCCAATGATCGCGGCCAGTTCGTTCATCGAAACATCTTCCGAGCCGACTTCGAGATAGACGCGGTGTCTGCCCCTCGGATTCGTCAGTTCCTTCGCTGCCAGCCATGCGATGTCGTCGGTCGCCACCCAGGGCATCTTCAAGTCGGGTTTGCAGAACCAGGCGATGCGACCGTATTTGGCAACCGGCCCCGTCCACGCCGACACGTCTTCCATGAACCAGGCGGCGCGCAGGTGGACCAGATCGATACTGCCGAGTTCGTTGAGCTTTTCGTCCAGATCGTGGAAGCACTCGAAATGGCCCGTTTTCCCCTTCACGTCCGAACCCATGGCCGTCAGGCTGACGGCCAGTTTGACGGAGGAATTTTCGAGCGCATCGACAAAACGCCGGGCAACGGCGGGGTAGTGGCCCGCGATGTTGTTCCAATCGGTCTTGACCATCAGGAACGCGGCATCCGCACCCTGGAAAAACCGGTCAAGCTCTCCCGTTCCGGTGTCAAAGCTTCCGAGGAATGGCTCTGCTCCGAGCTCGACCAGTGCGTCAAGCGCCGGGCCGCCTCTCGACAGTGCTCTGACCTGATGCCCTGAACTCAGCAGGGTCCGGGTCAGTTTGGCGCCGACTCGTCCCGTGGCGCCGACGACGGAAATTCGCATGACAGTCTCCTTTCGGTTGTTGGTCACCGAGGTGTAGACTATTGCTGTCCGTACGAATTTGGAGATAATGCCAAATGATCTCGAAATCGGGCCAATCCGCAAAGCTGCCTTCCTGCTACGACGATTTTGATCCCGACTGGTCAGATCGCCCGGCCATCGCCGTCCGCCTCGACTTCAGCGACTATGAGGCTGAAGTGCCCCGGCACCAGCACAGGGAAGGGCAGCTCATCCTGGCCCTGCACGGGGCCGTCACATGCAGGACGGAGAATGGCATCTGGATTGTCCCGCCAGACTGCGGAATCTGGATACCCGGCGGCGTGCCCCACAGCAACCAGGTCACGTCCAACGCACGCCTGTCCTATCTGTTCGTTCAGCCCGAAGCGGCCAGTCTGCCGCGGGAGTGCTGCACTCTGTCCGTGTCGCCGATGCTGCGCGAGATGATCCTCCGGCTGGCGGATGTACCGGTCAATTCTGCTCCGGACGATCATGTCGGCCGCATGGTGCGGGTCTTGCTGGATGAACTCGCGCAAATGCCGATACAGGGGCTGGACTTGCCCGCGTCCAGCCATCCCAAGATCGCCGCGATCACTGCCGCCCTGATGGCGGACCCGAGCGACCGTCGCACCCTGGTCGATTGGGCGGCACATGTCGCCATGAGCGAGCGATCCTTGAAGCGGCTGATGGTCCAGGAAACGGGACTGACCTTCGGCCGGTGGCGGCGGCAGCTGCACCTGGTCATCGCGTTGCGCGAACTGGCCGGCGGCGCGACGGTCCAGAGGGTGTCGAGCGACCTGGGATATGAATCCGTTACCGCCTTTATCGTCATGTTCAAGAAGGCATTGGGCACAACGCCGACGCGCTACTTCGCGAGCTGATTTGCGACAGCGGAGCACCTGGCCACCGTCTCCCAAAAATGGGAAGCTCACGCAACATATCCCGGACGATGACCATGTCCCACGGCAGGAACTCCGTGATGCCCAGACCCACGACATCGGCTTGCTGCGCAACATCCGACAGCAGGCGAACGACTTCCTTGATCGGCATGCGTCCTTGCGGAATGCCTCAGCTACCCCGATCTCGATCCATCCTGATCTGTCGCAGCATGCTGTGGCCCGACACGATGAGTTCAAACAGAAAGGCTGCCAACGAAGACATCAGGGAAACGATCGCGCCACCAAAGAACCACACCAGATTTTCTGGCCGGAGCCGGATTGCCAGCGCGCCCGAAAGAAGGTTGAGGATTGCGCAACAGGTACAAATGCCGGCGACAACGCCAAGTATGACCGCGGCCTCGAGGATCAAAGTCCGGCTTCGCAGATAGACGAGCTGATGCAACCGGTTCTCTCGTGGGAGATGAGTGTCCGTTGCCTCGTTCAGCCTGTCCGACACGCGCCCTAGACGGGTGACGTAGATTCCGACAAACGCCGCTGTACCAGCGAGCAGGAATACCGGGGCAAGCGAGGTTTGGATTACCTGAGCGTAGTCGACTATGATCGGCGGGGTGTCCATATGGATTCCGTATCAATTCGATGCTGCAACAGGAAATCCATACGATGGGTGCTTCCACCAAGGCAAATCGAAAAAGCGAACTCTGAAAGGCTCACGTGAGGTCGGCATTGGGCCGACAGCCGACATTCAGGGTTGGCCGCCTTGCGCCTGTTGCGGTCATCCGCCTTGGGGCATCAGAGCCTGCTGACCGCTTCCACGACTTCGCGCAGCGCAATCGGTTTTTGCAGGCGCTTGATATTGGCGAGGTCATCGGGGATCACGTCCGGATCGTATCCCGTGAGAAAGACGAACGGTATGCCGCGCTCCAGCAATCGATGCGCGATTTCGAACTTCGGGCCCCCACCGCCGAGATTCAGGTCGAGAACGACCGAGGTCGGGGTCTCATGTTCGAGCAGATGTGCTGCGTCCTCCGCTGTGGGAGAGGGTCCAAGAACGATCGCGCCCGCGCCGCGCAGAGCAGCGGCAGTGTCCGACGCAACGTAATAGTCGTCTTCCACGACGAGGATCGTCTTGCCGCTCAGATCAGGTGCTCCGGTCATATCGACAGTTCCTCCGTATAGCCGCGTCGGTACGGGCGCATCGGTCTCCAGAATGCTCTCAGCTTCGCGAAGCGGAAACTCGATATGACATCTGGCTCCCTCGGCCTCGATCGTTGTCTTTCCAGTGCCCCGCAGTTCGTAGGGAATCCTGGCCTCGATGAGTTCCGAGCCGAAGCCGCGGCGGGTCGGCGGGGCACGCGATGGCGCGCCTTCTTCCACCCAGTCGATTGCGATCCAGGTTTTTTCCCGCTTTTCGAAAAGGGTCCAGGTGACAGTCACCTTTCCCCTGCTGACCGAGAGCGCGCCGTATTTCAGGGCGTTGGTCGATAGTTCATGGAAGGCGAGGGTTAGAACTTCCACGGCCTTGGGGGATAGCATGATGTCGGGGCCTGTCAGTTCATACTGATTTTCGGAGTGCGCTTGTGCCCCGATTTCGCTTTCGAGGATGTCACGCATCCATCCGCCCGCATTGGCCTGGCGCGTAAGGAGGGTCTGGACCCGAGCCAGAGCCAGAAGACGTCCAGCAAGGGATGTCTTGTAGTCTTCCACATCCGCAGCGCCATCCGCAGACCTGACGGCCATGGAGCGGATCACCGCCATGATGTTGCGCACCCTATGCTGCAGTTCATGCAGCAGGACGCCCTGGTGCTCGACGGCCATCTTTGTTTCGGTGACATCTTCCGCGATGCCGCCAACGCGCTGCACATTGCCGTTCTCGTCAAAGAGGGGGAAATCCGTGTCCCTGATCCAACGGAATGAACCGTCGTCTCGCCGAATGCGGAACTCGTGAATAGCAGGGTCACCATGACAGGCCTGCGCTATGTGATGGCCTGCGGTCTCCCGATCCTCGGGCAGGACCATCGCGGCCCAGTATTTGATGTCGCCGAGAAGCGCGTCCGGTTCGGTGCCATAGATCGTCGCGATGGAGGGGCTGACGAACTCCATGCTCAAGGTTTCTGCGTCTCTGATCCAAAGGCCGGATGAGGACGCATTGGCAAACTGCTGAAACCTGTTTTCGCTTTCACGCAGGGCGATCTCGGCACGTTTGCGTTCGGTGATGTCATAGAAGACGCTGACCAGGCGCCGGCTTCCAGAGCCGCCGACGCGTGCGGTAGAGCTGTGAACCCATCGACCGGTGGGCTGGTGCCACTTTTCAATCTGCTCGGCTACTCCGGTCTCAACCACCCTGCCGAACATTTCAATCCAGTATGGCTCCGTTCCAGGCATGAATTCGCTGGCCAACCTGCCTGCAACATCCTTCAATCCGCTCTGCTGTTCGTACCCGGCATTGGCCTCTATGATCCTCCAATCGACAGGCCTGCCAAAGTCGTCGTAGATCATGTCGAAGACGCAGCAGGCTTCGATCATGGTTTCAAACGCCGCACGAAACTTCGCCTCGCTCTGCCGCAAGACGTCGATCTCGGCCCTGGCGTCCGAGAGGAGGCGCTCCAGTTCTCGTGCATCAGCCACAGCCAAGCTCCTCGCGCAGGACATCGCTCACGAAGTCGATAGGCCACAACTTATCACACAACTCGACGGTAGATCGGCTATTTCAAAGCCGACGTCCGGTCTGGGCGAAAGCAGGTTTCAGCCGCTTGTCCGCCGCGGATAATTCCACGGCGTCAGCACGTCGATCTGGCTCTGTGGCCGTTGACGACGACCAATGATCCGCAAACTCCGGCGGGGCAGGGTGCATCAATGACGCGATCAGGGGAGGCTCAAGTCCAGGCCGAGCATCCCGCCAAGGACGAAGGCGACGAGCCCCGTGCCCAGTAGCGCCAGCGCAAACATCGCGACCATCGTGCCGCCCGTGCGCAGTAACGCTCGCCTCTCGCCCTTTTCTCCTCGGTCGTAATGCCACTTGATGGCGAAGAACATGGCAATTCCCAATGCGAGAACCTTGAAGATAACGAGGACTACGGGGATCCAATCCATCTTGGAGACTTTCATGTACATCAGCTACGCGCCTTATGATCTCATCTTGGGCAAACGGATACTTCCGATGATGCAAGGCAGCTATGTAATGGCAGGTGGCGGTTTCGCGGCGGGTGTCGTTGGCGTTCGGGAATCCTTCTTCAAGGCGCGCATCCTACTCGCGGATGCAGGGCTGAATGCCTCTGATGTGCCGGTGCGGCTGATGCCGCGCATGACCGTCTCGACGGAAATCAAGGTCGAGAACCGGACGGTGATGTCCTATTTCCTCTACCCAGTCTTGCGCGGGCTGGATGAGGCGATCCGCGAACCAAACTGAGAGGTCCGCCGGCGACGTGCAGGCGAGAGGCTTCTGCACACGCCATGGGATGGGCGCGGGCCGCCGCTTACGGCGCTGCCACCAGACCTGTTTTTTGGAGGGAAGGAGCCCTTATGCCGGAACGATGCGGCGAGGATCATTCCTCTGGCGAATGCCTTTGCTGGCTCGCATTCCATGCAAAAGAAGTCTTCCGAGATCTCAGCGGGTCTTGGCGCCAGTCGGCGGCAACAGGTTGCCTTTGCCCGCCCTGAAAGCGGCGATGTCGGCCTCATACTTGCGCTCGCGTCGCTGCTTGCGCCAGTAAGCCCAAATCTCCAGGATAATAAAGCGAAGCATTTCCCGCCCCATGGATGCCGTTAGAATTTCCAAAGCACACTCCAGGCGCCGGCTGTTGGAGGCGCGCTTTCCTGACAACTATTTAGTGAATCCTTTGTGGAAGTACGAGGTATAAATTGAAAAACATAGCATCTTCACAAGGTGGACAGCTTCTCGGCCGCCGGGCGACTCAGTTAGCATCAAAGGCCAAGAAGATGGGAGGCGCCGATGTTCACCCGGAAAACTGTATTGGTAGTGGGTGCCGGCGGTAGCCATGAGGTTAATTTGCCTGTCGGGGAGGGATTAAAGTCACGAATTGCGAGCAAACTACAGATTGAATACGATCTGAATACCCGCAGATCGGGTGACGGCACTATCGCTGAACTGGTGATACGGAGTGCGAGAAATAAAAATCTCAATCCAAATGATTTTTTTCTAGCGGGACGCCAGATTGCCGCCGCGATGCCACAGGCGATCTCAATCGACAATTTTCTGCACACGCACGCGGCGAACGAAGATCTCGTGATGATGGGAAAACTTGCGATTGCCGCGAGTATTCTGGAAGCGGAACAGAATAGCAATTTGATAGTTCGCGATAGGTATCAAACTATCGATTTCTCAAGTTATCAGAACATCTGGCATAACACATTTTGCAAAATGCTCTGCGAGGGCGTTCCCCTCGATAAAATCGACACGGTATTCGACAACCTGACCATTATTACCTTCAATTATGATCGTTGCATCGAGCACTATGTTGCCCATTGGCTGGCAAACTACATGCTTATCGACTTCGGTGATGCTTGTCGGTTGACCTCAAAAATGAAGATATTTCATCCTTACGGACAGGTTGGAAAGCTGCCTTGGCAAGATGGGCCAGCGGCTGCAGTGCCGTATGGTGAACTAGCGACCATACAATCTTTGCCAATGATCGCTTCTCAAATTCGCACATTCACAGAACGGGTCGATGACGACGCCATGCTACAAGCAATGCGCAATGCGCTCGGCATGGCAGATCAGGTGGTCTACCTAGGTTTCTCGTTTAATCAGATGAATATGAATCTGATGAGGGTCGAGGCGAGTCAGGGATTAAAGAACGTTTATGGAACTGTCTATGGAATGTCAGGGCCAAACGTGAATGCTTCAAGGGACCGGATTGCGCGCAGTCTCACCAGTCCTTCAGGCGGTATGGTGAACAATTGGTTCCTTTCCGGAACGACGGCCAATTCGCTGTTAAACGACCATTGGTACCAGCTTTCCGAATAGCGTTTTCATTGGTTTGCCGATCACAGCAATTCCGGCTCCGGATCGGGATCAACCTCTTCGACAATATCCGGCGTGTTGTTCCTCGGGTTGCCGACACCGGCGCCGATCGGCCACATGGTCATAAGCTCGCTTGGGAATTGCGTCATCAGATCATGCGGCGGCGGCTCTTCGGATAGCCAGCGCTGATAATTCTTTTCATGCAGGATGAGGGGCATCCGGTCATGGATAGTCGCCATGATCTCGTTTGCCACTTTCCATGAAACGACGGGTCAGCCCGCAAAAGCGGCTCAAACATATTCGAGCGATCGAACTCGAACGACGGCGCGTTGATGTCGTTCTCGGACATAATGCTCTTCGCTCTTCCGATGCCTGCGTTGCAAGGCTTGATCTGACAAGTTGATTGGGCCGTGAACCCGCTAACGGTCATTCAATAGATCGCGAACAATTTCAAGATATCGTTGAACTCTTCGCCGAAGGCGGCGCTCGCCACTGCGTGGCCGTGACGTGACACGACCGTCGATGAGGTTGCTGCGTCAATTGCCTCCGCATGGAAATTCCCGTCGGACCACATTGTAATGCGCGCCAAAAGTTCGCTGCTTTCAATGTCGATTTTGGCGGCGGGATTCGGCGTGGGAGTGCAAACTTCAACATGGATGCTCAAGGTTGAGGGCCGAGTTGCTGCTGCAAGCCTCGCTCCCCATGCGATGAACCCGTCAATCAATGTGGCGTCGGACATCTAGCAGACATAGCCCAAAATCTAGAACTCGCAAACGACGTCAGAAACATTGAACATGATCGCACAGCGCCTGGCACTGCGATCCAGAGTTCCATTCCCGTACTCAAGGACGTGAGTACGCTGGATCCCTGTAAGATCCCTCGTGCCGGCACGAGAAGGGGATGACGAGAAGGGATGAGGGCGCGACCATCAATGAGGCTGATCATCCAGCATAAGCGAAAAAGACCTTGCCGCGACCTGGATCAACTATCGTGATGCTGCCGCCGGGGCCGTATGAGTAAAATGATCCGGTTGACTGGAGCGCCTTGTCCGCTTCACCGTCACGCCCGCCTTCAATCGAGATATCGAAGCCGTACTTTCCCAGGTATTCAGAGAGCGTAGGCGGATGGCCCTCTGGAAGCTCCACGGACATCATATCTGGATCGTCGTCGTAAGGATGCCATCTGCCCAAGGCTGCTTCGTCGCTACGGTCGTCGACCGGTGTTGCGTGCCAGGCTCCCTGTCCTCCTGAAAGCATGTCCTTCAGGTGGCTTCCCTGTTTCCGTGCCCAGTCTGTGCTGGTTTCGGTCAGCCGATAGACAACGAACCCGGTCTCATTGTCGCCGGGCATGAAACCGACGCCCCAGGATTGTTCCAGGCGATACTCGATTTCCGCTACTTCAAGTGGTTCGGGAACGCGTGCGAGAACAAAGTGTCGCTCCCAGATCTTCATGCCAACGAAGGGCGATAGGATCGCCGCCAGACCAAAAGCGACGATCAGACCTCTGCGGACGGACTGGTCGGGCGGCGTCCGTCGCCAGATACGGCGTAGCCAAATAAAGAAAATTGCAATTGCGGCGATGAAAAGCAGGATCAAAACGGCGAACACGCACATCATGAAAACGAAGAAGTTCATACGGACCTATCGGAGATGAATGGAATTTTCCAAACGTGCAGACATCAATATTTTGCATGCCTGGCGAAGCTCTGCAATTGAAGCAACATTTGCTTTTGGGCACCGTGATATCGCTGCAAGCGGTGGCGCCAATCCAACGATATCTCGTTGATGTGCGGGGCGGCATAGGCACTGGCCCCACCCCCGTCACGCCTCCGGCAGGCCGGCCTTCCTAAAACCGTCGACAAAGTGGTCCCTCACAGATGCATCGCGCAGCGGCTGGGAGTTGAGCCAATGGGCGATCGTGAAATGAGGGTGGGCGATCAGGAACAATTCTGCTTCTCGCAGCGCCTCGTCATGGTGGCCCAATTGCGCAAGCGTGGCGGCCAGGAATTTGCGTGAGTTGGTGCGATAGGTGTCTTCCCTGCGCAGTGTCGCGGCTGCCGCCTCATAGTCACGCGCGGCGTATTGCGCCTGGCCAAGGTGACAAAGATACCAGCAGGCCGGACGGGGATTGAGCCGCAGGGCCTTTTCGATCTGCGCCAGGCCGTCGGCAATCCTGCCGTCCAGCACGGAAATGTCCGACATGGCGGCCCAGGTGTCGGCGTGGTTGGGGTCCAGCTCCAGGGCCTTGGCGAAGGCGGCCTCCGATTCCTGCCATCGCCGCTCGTAAGCCAGGATGGTCCCCAGGACGTAACGGCAGCCGGCATCGTTGGGGTCGAGGTCGACCGCCTTCTGCGCCGATGTCGTCGCCATCTCCCGGTTGGGATCTTCGGGCTCGCCGAAATGCGTCCAGGCCAGCCAGCGGTTATAGGCGAGCAGGCCGAGTGCCTCGGCATAGGATGGTTCGAGCTTGAGCGCGCGCTGCAGCAGCATATGGGCCTCACGCTCGGTTTGCGGCGACTCTTCCGTCAGCAGGCGGGCGCGCACACAGAGGTCGTAGGCCTCAAAATTCTTCGGCCGATTGCGCTGCGGCGGGATGGTCAGCCGGCCGACGAGGGCTTCGACGATCTTGGCGTTGACTTCATCCTGCAGTTCGAAAACATCTTCCACCGTCCTGTCGAACCTCTCGGCCCACAAGTGCCCGCCGGCAAGCGTGTCGACCAGCTGGGCATTGATGCGGACGCGGCCCATTGCGCGTCTGGCGCTCCCCTCCAGGACGTAGCGGACGCCGAGTTCCTGGGCGACCAGCTTCACGTTGACCGGCTTGCCCTTGTAGCCGTAGACGGAATTGCGCGCGATGACGAACAGGCCGGCCGTGCGGGAAAGGTCGGTGATCAGGTCTTCGGTCAAGCCGTCGACAAAAGGCGCGTCCGTTTCATCCCCACTCATGTTCGTGAACGGCAATACGGCGATCGAGGGATTTTCCGGCAGCGGCAATATGCTCTGCAGCGCATCCGGCCAATGCCACACGTGGACCGGGCGGGTGAGGTTCTTCAGGTAGCGTTCGCCTGCATCGAAGAAGCGGTCGTCGATCTTGCCGAGGATCTCGCCGTGAACGCTGGATGAAATGCAGATGCCTCCCGGCGCGGCCAGTCTCTCGAGGCGCGCCGCGACATTGACCCCGTCGCCGAGGACGTCCGAACCCTCGTCAATGACATCTCCGAGATTGACGCCTATACGCAAGAGCAGGCGCCGGTCTCCGGAAGCCTCGACGGCAGCGTTGGCCAGCTGCATTTCCAGCGCTGCTGCGACCGCTTCCACCGCGCTGCCGAATTCGATCAGGAAGCCGTCGCCCATGACCTTGAAGATGCGGCCCTTGTGGCGCATCACGGCCGGCTCGATCGTGCCGGAACGGAGTTCCCTGAGGTTCTCCAGCGTTGCGACTTCATCTGCCTCCATCAGGCGTGAATATCCCACCACATCGGCAACGACGATGGCGGCAAGGCGACGCTGAAGAGATTGATCCGTCATGTGAGGACAAGCCTAACGACCGAATTAGCAAGTTATTGTTCAACCGTCGGTGAGTCAACAAGGGGCAGGGGGCAAGTCCAGGCGCACTCTACCTCCATCGAGCCGTGGTCCTTGTGACCGGCGGCGTCGAGATTGCGAGCGAGGATCAGTAATGCGAGTGCCTTACGGTCGAAGCGGGCCTCAGCCCGTCACGGCTCCCTCGTTCGCCGGTCGGACCAGGGCCGCGAACTTGGCGAGGACGCCGCGCCTGTAGCGCGGTTGAGGCTGGACCCAGAGGCTTCGGCGTCGCGCAATCTCTTCGTCGGGGACGTCGAGCTGCAGAAGCTGGCGATGGGCGTCGATGGTGATCTGGTCGCCCTCGTGGACAAGTGCGATCGTTCCGCCCTCGAAAGCTTCGGGCGTGACATGCCCGACCACCATGCCCCAGGTGCCGCCGGAGAAGCGTCCATCGGTGATGAGGCCGACGCTTTCTCCAAGGCCACGCCCGACGATGGCCGATGTCGGGGCGAGCATTTCCGGCATTCCCGGACCGCCCTTCGGCCCGAGGTAACGCAGCACCATGATATCGCCGGCCCTGATCCTGTCCGATAAAATAGCGTCCATTGCGGATTGCTCGTCTTCGAAGACGCGCGCCGGGCCTGTCATGACCGGGCTCTTGAGGCCGCTGATCTTGGCCACCGCGCCGCCTTCCGCCAGATTGCCGGTGAGGATGGCGAGATGTCCCTCGCGATAGAGTGGCGCCGCGAGCGACCGGATCACCTCCTGGTCGGCAGACGGCTCGTCGGGCACGGTGGAGAGTTCGTCTGCTATCGTCCTGCCGGTGATCGTCAGACAGTCGCCGTGGAGGAGGCCGGCATTCAGCAGCAGCTTCAGAACCTGGGGAATGCCGCCGGCAGAGTGGAGATCGACAGCCATATAACGGCCGGATGGCTTGAGATCGCAGATGACAGGTACCTTGCGGCGTATCCGCTCGAAATCCTCCAGCGTCCATTCCACCTCGGCCGCATGGGCGATGGCGAGATAGTGCAGCACCGCATTCGTCGAACCTCCGGTGGCCATGATCAGCGCCACGGCATTTTCAATCGACTTGCGCGTGACGATGTCGCGCGGCCGGATGCCGGCTCTTACGGCGTCCACCAGGACGCGCGCGGACTCGACCGTGCTGTCGATCTTCTCCTGGTCGGGATTGGCCATGTTGGAGGAGTAGAGCAGCGACATGCCGAGCGCCTCGAAGGACGAACTCATGGTGTTTGCAGTGTACATGCCGCCGCAGGATCCCGTTGTCGGGCAGGCATTGCGCTCGATACCCTCGAAATCCTCGGCGCTCATCCTCCCGGCGATGTAAGCGCCGACGGCCTCGAAAGCGGAGACGATGGAAAGGCTCTGGTCCTTCCAGCGACCGGGCTTGATGGTGCCGCCATAGACATAGATGGCCGGGACATTGGCGCGGAGAATGCCGATCATGCCGCCCGGCATGTTCTTGTCGCACCCGCCGATCACGAGAACGCCGTCCATCCACTGGCCCTGCACCGAGGTCTCAACGCAATCGGCGATGACCTCGCGCGAGACGAGGGAATATTTCATGCCCTCCGTTCCCATGGCCATGCCGTCCGAGATGGTCGGCGTGCCGAAGGTCTGCGGATTGGCTCCGGCCGCCTTGATGGCGGCGACCGCCGCATCGGCAAGCGGCTGAAGCCCGGCATTGCATGGCGTGATCGTCGAGTGCCCATTGGCGATGCCGATCATCGGCTTGTCGAAATCGGCTTTCGCATAACCCAGCGCATAATACATCGCGCGATTGGGGGAACGGGCAATGCCCTGGGTAATATGCCGTGAACGGTCGTTGTCAGCCATGAGCGCCTCCCGCTAGCCAGCCGCGACTATAGCGTGTCGGAAGGCAAATACGCTGAGAAATATGCACTTGCCTCCGGCGAAGTCGCCGACGGCCAGCTCACTATTCTCGCTCGTGGCCGTTCGGCTCAGCCGAGTTCCTGGGCAAGCCCGATGAGGATGCCTTCGGGGCCGCGGATGTAGCAGAGCCGGTAGGTGTCCTGATACCGGACGACTTCGCCGACGAGTTCGGCGCCGCGCGCACGCAGCCTTTCGAGCGTCTCGTCAATATCGTCGACGGCGAACATGACGCGGAGGTAGCCGAGCGCGTTGACCGGGGCATTCCGGTGGTCGGCGACGACCTGCGGTCTCAGGAAGCGGGAGAGTTCGAGCCGGCTGTGGCCGTCAGGCGTGCGCATCATGGCGATCTCGACATGCTGATCGCCGAGGCCTGTGACCCGTCCGGCCCATTCTCCCTCGATCATGGCCCGGCCTTCGAGTTCGAGGCCGAGTTCGCGAAAGAAATCGATCGCTTCTCCGAGGTCTTCGACGACGATTCCCACATTGTCCATTCGCTTGAGCGCCATATTCCCGATCTCCAGGCTGCTGTTTCACTCTACAAGGCGTCGCCTCGTGCACCAGAGGACGTTCGAGGCGGCGCAACACCGACAGCCATCCGGCCGATTTTTGCTTTCCGCATGATCGCGATATGGTCCGTTGCAATTGGCACGCACAGGACTAACTTTCGGGGAACCACGCCCTCCGTGGCGAAGATATCAAAGGGAAGCAAAGGCATGTGCCGGAACATCAAGCCCCTGTTCAATTTCGATCCGCCGGCGACGGACGCGGAAATCCACGATGCGGCGCTCCAGTTCGTGCGCAAGCTCAGCGGAACCAACAAGCCATCGAAACGCAACGAGGCCGCTTTCGAAAACGCGGTCATGGCGATTGCGAATTGTGCCCGTGAATTGCTCGATTCGATGGAGACGTCGCAACCGCCCCGCGACCGCGAGGAAGTCGCCGCCAAGGCGAAAGCACGGTCGGCAGCCCGCTTCGCCTGAAAGCAAACTTGCCGATCCTAGTCACTCGCCGTGATAGCGGCTGATAAAGCTCCAGACTTCGGCCGCTGTCTCGATATCGTTGCTGCATCCCCCGAAACGCGGTCCGTCCGGCGGATCGTCCATGCCGGAGCCGGTATCGGGCCTGGCGAGGCGGGGCCAGCAGTGGCCGCCGTTTTCGATGCGATACAGTTGAACGCCCGTATCGGCCTGGCATCCGGTCCATTGCACAAGACTGGCGCGGGTGAGGTCGTGCGGGTTCAGATGCGGCAGCGGCGTTGAAGTCTCCCCGGTGCAGCCGTCGATCCGGCGCCAGTATTCGGTCGTCTCGGGCACTGAAAGCAGCCGTCCGAAGGAGCGGATATAGCCGTCGTAGCGCTGCACGTCGTCGCTGGTGCCGTTGATCATCATGACCGGCATGGGGTGGCCGGGCTTGCAATCTTCGACCTGCGCTTCGTTGATCGCGCTGGCGACGGGCGCGATCGCCGATATCCTGTCGGGAAGCGCGCAGGCGAGCGTATAGGTCATCAGCGCGCCGAAGGAGAAGCCCGTCGCATAGACCCTTGAACCATCGGCGATCTTCCGGCTGACGAGATCGTCGATCATGGTGCGGAAAAAGCCGATGTCGTCGACCGGCTCGCCATTGATGGCAGGTTTTCTGGATTTGATATTCCAGGCGCCATCGATCGCTTCCGGATAGAGGGTAATGAAGTTCTCGCGATCGGCGACGGCATCGAAACCGCTGTTCTTCTGGAAGTTCGCGGCCTTGTCGTCGGATCCGTACATGACGATGACGAGCGGGGCAGGATGCCCCGCCGCGCCCGCGGGGATATGCAGGATCGCGGTGCGGTCGACGCCCTGCCACCTGTAGGTCAGGAGGTCATCGGCATGAGCGTCCTTCGGGCCGAGGAGAAATGCCGGGCCGAGGATCAGGCCGAAGAGAAAAAGGAAGCCGGCAAATGGCAGGCGTGGCAATGCGCAGAACATCAAACGTCCTCGATTTCTGACGAAAACACAGCGACGAAACATATGCCATCGCGCAGCACCGGCAATGAACCGACGAAGCGACGCAATGGCGCAGGTTGATGTCTTCATCGGCTGGGTTTAACCCGCCGCACTTGCTTGCCACATCTCGCCGTCACGGAACCGGCGAGGCAGTGCCACCGGTTGGCCCCTCGCACTTGTGGGGAGGGGTCGGGGAGGGGCTTGCCACCATTGCGAAGCGTTTTGGCCTCTTCTTGCCCCCGGCGCTGAGGCGGCTAATTTGCCGCAGATATTGCTCAATTCAGAGACGGTTGCATGTCACAATCCTGTTGGAATTGATGGCTAGACGGGCGAAAAATCGGCAGCGAGGATCGGCAGATGGCAGAAGAGAAGCCCCTGGACCTGACGGGCGAAATCGTCGACTTCGATGCGGGGCACGGAGAGGCGGCCACCGTCGAGATGGACGACTATTCCAAGAGCCTGGCGCAGGCGAAGGCAAAGTCGGTCAAGCTGGTGGATGCGATCACCGGCGCGACGCTGAAGAAGAAGGACGCCTTCCATTTCGACGATCTGCGCCCGGCGCTTGCCGATTTCGTGCGGCAGAAACATCCGGGCCTCCGCTCGGACGATTATATCAGCCGCAAGCTGATCGACGACTATCGCGGCCAGTACATTGCCGAATTGCTGCGCGACGAACGCGGCGAGCTCTCCAACCTGGAAGATGAGGTCGTCGAGAGCCTGAAGAGCCATGACACGCTCGCCGAAAACATCGAAGAGGATTACGAGGAACGCCGTTCGCTCGGCGATCGTGTCGCCGATGTCGTCGCCACCTTCGGCGGAAGCTGGACCTTCATCATCTCCTTCTGCTTCTTTCTCGCCGTCTGGATGGGCATCAACCTGGCGCTGGGCGAGAAGGCTGCCTTCGACGTCTATCCCTTCATCCTGCTGAACCTCATCCTTTCGACCATCGCCGCCCTGCAGGCGCCGATCATCATGATGAGCCAGCGCCGCCAGGAAGCGAAAGACCGGCTGAGGGCGCTCAACGACTACAAGGTCAATCTCAAGGCGGAACTCGAAATCCGCCACCTGCATGAAAAGGTCGATCACCTGCTGAACCGGCAGTGGGAACGGCTGACCGAGATCCAGCAGATCCAGATCGAAATGATGCTGGAACAGGCCAAGGCCGCCAATCGCGCGCTGAAGCTCAGCAAGGCGCAGAAATCCAAGACCAATGCACTGAAGAACCTGTTCAGCACCAAGCCTGCAGGCGAGGAGACCGAGGAATAGGGGAGTGGTCGTGCAGAGGGCACAAAAAATAAAAGAGGCCTCGAAGGGCCTCTTTTGGGTTGTTTAGACTCATTCGCGTCGCAATCTCTGCAGAATGCGCACAGCCCGGCGGAGATTTATCCGCTGTGAGCCGGGCCACTTTCAGCCGGGCTATGGCGAGGGGAGGATCAGCAGGCGTTCGCCGCATCCGGCTGGACCGAATTCGTCGAAGGGGTCGGCGCCGGGTTGCCTGTGCCGCTGTTGGTCGTGCGCTGGCAGTCGTTCGGGTCGCCGCCCGAAGAGCCGGAATTGGTGGTGTTGCTGGACGGATTGCCGGCGTTGTTGGTCGAGCCGGTCGTGCTCTTGTCCGTCGCGCCGTCGTTGGTGCCGCTGCCGTTCATGTTGCTGCCGGTGCCGTTGCTGTTGCCATTGGTGCCGGAGGTGCTGCTGCCGCTGCCGGATGTGCCGCCCGAGGTGCCGCCTGAACTGCCGGAAGACTGTGCCATGACCGGGGCCGCCAGGGTGAGGGCGAGGGCGGACGTTGCAAGGATTCTCAGAAACATCGGTATTGCCTCTTCAATTGGAGCTTTGTGACAGAGGCTCAACCTGACGCGGCTCTCAATGTTCCGTCTTTTGCTGCCCGGACGGGGAAAGGGTGCGTTGCCGTACCAAGGAGCAGGGCTGAGGGAACTTTGGCCGCTCCAGTTCGTTCTAGTCCGCTTCCGAACTGCAATCCGAAAAGGCTGATATGTCCAACCGAGACGGTACGCGTGTGCTTTTCGACCGCATCTGGTCCGCCGGCGTCCAGGCGGCGCGGGAGGGGCGGCACAGGGAACTCGACTATCTCGTCCACATGCGCCCCAGCCTCGAGGAGTATCAGGCCGGCCGGGGGCTGCGAATGACGCATATGATCAAGGTCGTGCAGCTCGGCATGTCGAGACTGCGGGCAGCCGGCGACCTGCCGGGAGAGTGACCTCCTGACTGAGGCGAGGACGGGGCCTCGCCGTCGATCACCACGAGTTGAGGCCCATATCGCGCTTGCCGTTCATGACACGCACGGAGTTCGGGCCGGCCTTGTTCCAGGTCTCGCAGATTTCCTTTCCGGCGTCCCGACCCTTCCAGGTTCGGCAAAACTTATTGCCGGCAATGTGCCATTTGCCTTCGATCAGGATCACGTCGCCGTTGTCGAGCTTGACCTGACCCTTGGCGGTCCCGTCCTTCGATATGGACAGCATGCCGGCATACCCCTCCTTCGGTCCGCCCAGGGTGAGTTCCTTGCCGTTTGACAACAGGGCCGTCAGTTCCTTGCCCGTCATCGCCGTCGCGGCGATTGCGGGGAATGCGCCGAAGACAAGGACCACTGCCAAAGCTGCGATGCGCTTCATGTTTCCGTCCTCCACCTGGATGCCGATGATCTCCCGCTGGTCTTCCCAACCAGCCGGCGAAATGATGCACCAGGGATCGCGATAACAACAATTAGCCATTGCGGATTATCCCGTCAGAGATCATTGGTGCCCGGGAAATGTTCTAACAGATGTTGCGCTACCTCGAGTTGCGCAACCCTGTGAGTCCCGCGAGGGTATAGGCCGTTTCAAGACGAGATCGCGGCGAGAGCGATGAGGCTGACGAAGACGCTCAGCGGCGGAAGGTGCTGCATGTCCCGGTGGCGCAGAACAGTCACGATCGCGGCTGCGATGATGACCGTGGCGAGCACCAGGCCGAGGCTTCGGCTGGCTGGAAACGCAATCAGGGCGGCCGCCGATATCTCAAGTCCGCCTGTCAGGATGCCCCACCAGCGCGGATAGCCCCAGCGGGCAAAATCGCTTCGTATCCCTGACGTGCCGATGGCGTTGACGAGGCCGGCGCCTGAAAACGCGGCACACAGGAACCACAGTGAGAGAACATGAACCATCTCAGTGCGCACCTGCAATCATGGGAACGGCCGCCAGGACCATGATCGCGGACGTCAGGCCATGAATGCCGAAGGCGCTTTTCTTGAAGCCTTTCGCTGCGAGAATGACCAGCATGTCGCCGACAGGGATGATGGCCTCGATCAAGAGCACGATGCCGATCTCGCGCTGGACACCCCAGACCATGAAGGCAAGCACCAGCAATCCGGCCACGATGTCGCGAACGCCCTTGAGGCGGAGCCAAGAGGGGATGTTGAGGTCATCGCCCGGGAGCGGCAGGCCGAAGCTGCGCACCATGGTCGCCGGGCTCGCAATATAGCCGGTGCCGATCGCGATAATTGCAAGGGCCACAAGCAGCCCGATCCCATTCAGAAGCCAATCCATCACACCATCCTTCTAGCGGTTTGAAATAATCTAGCAGTGCTAACATTTATGCTAGCGTTGCTAGATATTCAAGCCGTGATATGATCTCTGCATTCACGCGGCAGGGCATGGAGGTGGGGAATGGGTATCGCAGAGCGGAAGAGCCGGGAACGCGCCGATCGCGAAGATCGTATCGTCGCAGCAGCCCGTGGCATCGCCGAGAGCGAGGGATGGGAGGCCGTCACGATCCGCCGCCTGGCCAAGGAGATCGAATACAGCCAGCCGGTCCTCTATTCGCATTTCGAGAACAGGGATGCGATCGTGGCAGCCGTCGCAATCGAGGGCTTTAGGGAGCTCACGGCCACTCTTTGCGCAGCAGCGGAAGGGGCGAAGGGCAGGCGGGCGGCCCTGACCGATCTTGCAATAGCCTATTTCGACTTCGCGCAAAGCCGCCCGTCGCTCTACGAGGCCATGTTTGTCCTCCCGACCCAGCTGCGCTTCGCCGAGGCCGAGACACGGCCGGAGCTTCGGGCCGGTTTCGAGGCATTGGCCGCGGCGGTATCTCCGTTCTGCGCCGATGCGGAGATCGTGACCGAGACCTTCTGGGCAGCCCTTCACGGGCTTGTCGCGCTCGAGCGGGCAGGGCGCATCAGGCCCGGCATGCGGGACGAGCGCATCGCGCTGGTCGTTCGGGCGATCGTGGATGCGGGAGGTCATTCGCGCAGCCGTGGCTGACATTGCCCGGTCGACGATTGCCCGTTCGATCTCCGGGCAGTTGCCGCCCACCACCATCGAACGAGAACGAGCAATATGTTAATCGTCCTGGAAGGCACGGGATTAGAACGGACGCATCAATGGCCGGGTCGGGCGGTGAACGCCTATCTCTCAAGCTCGCGGCGCATCCGGCCAAACTCCGCTGAGGCCGGCAGGCTGTCAAATGGAACTGCACAAAAATCGAGAATACTCACCGGGGGATGAGCCAATGGACGAAGATCATACGAAACGCATGATCCTTGAATTCCTGAGGAAGCACACCCTGGCGGTCATTGCGACCTGCCATGGTAATGGAACGCCGGAGGCTGCTACGATCGACCTCTCGGTGCGCGACAATCTTGAGATCGTGTTCAGCACTTTCACGCACACGCGAAAGTTCGACAATCTCGCCAAGCGTCCCGGCGTCGCGTTCGTTGCCGGATGGGACGACAATATCACGGTTCAATACGAGGGTGAGGCGACAAGAGTTCCTGCCGCGGATATCGAACAATACCAGGACGCTTATCTCAACAGCCTTCCGGCCGCCAGGGAGTTCATCGAGAGAGGGGCCGTGTTGTTCAAAGCGGTGCCGCGGTGGATTCGATATTCCGATTTCAACAAGGAGCCTCCCGAGCTGATCGTGGTTCAATTCTGAGAGGCGCAACGGTTTCGGGTCGCCGTCGGGGGCGTCGGTTAAATCGTGACCCTTGTGGGGGGCGAAGGACGGGTCGAGACCCGTGGCTCGACCCCTGCAGCCCGGCAAGGCAGAGGGGGTGCCCCAAGGCGCACCATCACGCCCCCGCCGCCCGCAATTCCCCCTTCAGATGATCCGCCAGCCTGAGCGCCAGCGCCACTGCCGGCAAGGTCGGGTTGGCCTGTCCTGACACCGGAAAGACCGAGCTGCCGGCGACATAGAGGTTTTCGAGGTCGTGGCAGCGGCAGTTGCCGTCCACCACGCTCGAGCGCGGCGAGGCGCCCATGCGGGTCAGGCCGATCTGGTGGTAGCCGTCGAGCGCCTGGCGGCGGACGGCGGTTTGCAGGCCGTCTTCGGGGTGAAGCCATTCGAAGGTGCCGATCTGCCTTGTGCCGATCCATTCCGCCAGCGCATGGTGGCACCTGATCAGCGAGGCGAGATCCTCTTCGTCGAAATCGAAACTGACGGCGAGCCGCTTCAGGCCGGTTTCATCGACCTCGGAGCTCAGCCGCACGCGGTTGGACGCGACCGGCCGCTGTTCGCCGTGATAGGCAAGCCAGTAGAGATGCTCGCCGTTCTTGACGAAGAAATTTGGCTGCCGTTCGGATTTGAGCGCTGATGTCGTCAGCTGCAGGGCGGCGTTGAAGCTTTGCACCGGGTTTGCGACGAGATCGGACAGCGAGGTGGTATCGGACACTTTCGACTTGAAGGACATGCGGCGCATCTTGCGCCTGCCGGTGATCGCCTTGAACAGGTTCAGCGTCGCACGCGCGCCGGCCGTCGCATAGACTTCTTCCAGCGGCGGACTGCGCAGCCAGAAGACGCTGTTCAGCAGGTCGCGCTCGTTCTGCAGGGCGATGCTCGGTATCAGCCGCGCGCGGAACCAGGCGCCGGTGCCGTTGCGGCGGAAGAACATCTTTTCCATGAAGCTGCGATCGGTAAAGCGGATGCGGGCAAGCTCGCCGGCCAGATGCCCCATGTAATAGCGCCCGAGCGGGCCATCGACGCCGCCGAAGAGCCGCGGCGCGATCTCCTGCGCGGCCAGCAGCAGCCTGGCATTTTCGCGCCCGCCGCAGGCCAGAACGAAGATCGTGGCGCCGAGCGAATGCAGCTTGCCCCGATGCCACACCATCAGCCGTTTCGTGCGGGCGCCTTCGCGGTCGAGATCGAGGCCGATCACGGTCGCCTGGGTGACGAGGTGCAGGTTCGGCAGGTTCTCGATCAGCGCTCCGTGCGCTTTTGCCATATCCGGCTCGCGGGCCCAGCTCTCGATCGAGGGTTCGAATTCGCCGTCCATGTCGGGCATATCGACTGCCGGCAGCTCGGCGCCGAGAAAGGCGCGGGCATCGTCGTAATAGGCCCTGAAGGCGCTGTGTTCGATCGGCCAGCGGGCATCGCCGCGCGCCGGCCTGCCATCGAAATCGCTGTCGTCGAATTCGACGCAGCGGCCGCCCCAGGCCTTCGAGGTGCCGCCGACCGCGCGGCGGATCGTCAGGCTGGCTTCGGCATGGTGATCGGTGCTGATGGAGGCGGCTGCCGCCAGCCGGTTCGTCTTCTCGGAAATGGTCTTGCCGCCGGATTCAAGCAGCGCGACAGAGAGCCCGGAGCGGGCAAGCGCGATGCCCAGCGCCAGGCCGACAGGCCCCGAGCCGACGACGCAAACGTCGACACGTCCCGCAAGCAGGTTTTGAAGCGACGAAATCATTTCACCATCCCGGCTTATGATGGCGGGATCATAGCCGCATTTTTCGGCGCGTGTAATGTATTTTGTGAGGCTTCAGCCCTTGGTTGTCCTGGGCGATATCTTTGGGGCGCTGTCTGGCGTGGGGGGCGGGGAAAGCTGCTCCCGGCGCGGTGGCACCGGGAGCAGGATCGTCACTTCGCGAGCGCGGCCTTTTCAATGACAGCGGCAACCTCGTCCGCGTGGACGACGAGGGAGGCATGGCTGCCGGCCACCTCGGTGGTCTTTGCCTTGATCCTGGCCGCGAACAGTTTCTGGGCCTCCGGCGCGATCACCCTGTCCTTCGTGGTGATCACGTAGAATGTCGGCTTGTCGTGCCAGGCCGCGATATCGACCGGAGCCTCGTAGGCCGTGTGGTTCAGCGGAAGCTGCGAATTTGCGAGGGATTCGGCGACCTTCAGGGGAAGGTCGGCGGCGACCGCCGTCGGAAACACCTTGGGATCGATATAGAGGTTGCCCTTGTCGTCGGGATGAATGGCGTTGGTGCCTTCGGTTGCCGGGCCGTGCGCGGCCAGGGACGCCAGGGATTCTCCAACGTCAGGCGCGAAGGCGGAGACGTAGACGAGCGCCGAGACCTCGGGTTCGTCACCGGCTTGCGTGATGACCACGCCGGCCCAGGAGTGACCAACGAGGACGGTTTTTCCATCCTGCTTTGCCAGTGCCTGCTTGGTGGCATCGACATCCGCAGCCAGCGACGTGAGCGGATTTTCGACCAGCGTCACGTTATAGCCCTTCTTCGTGAGAATGTCGGCAACGGGCTTCCAGCTTGACTGGTCGACGAAAGCGCCATGGACGAGCACGATATTGTGCGCCGCGCCCTCGGGTAGTTTGGCCGAATGGGCGGGTGCGGCAAACGCTGCTCCGGCGGCGAGAACGGTGGCGGCTAAGAGTAGTCTATTTCGCATTGCTTGCTCCTGTTGGGATGCCGACAACCCCGCCCCATGGAAAAGGGCAGGCGCTTGGGTACGTGTTGCGGCAGTTTTCCAGATTGCTTGCTGGGTGGCCTGTCGGCTCACGTCGACACGAAATAATACGAAGAGTTCCGGGAGGTTAGGCCCCGATCGTCCGGATATTGTGTCCGACCGTACGGCGGATTAACATCAGACATGGACATCCTCGCCGAAGTGCTCGATCGCGTTCGCCTTAGCGGAACCCTGCTCTTTCACTTCGAGCTCGGTCATCCGTGGAACCTGGCCATGCCGCAGCGCCCCTACGCCCTGTTCCATTATCTCAGTCGCGGCTCAGCCACGCTTGCGCTCGAACACGGGCAAGAACTCCTGATGGCGGAAGGCGATCTCGTCGTCATCACACGCGGCGAGCCCCATCTGATCTACTCGGACAGCGGAACGACGCCTTTCCTGGTGACGGACCTCGACCGACCCGCGCATCTTGGCGTCGTTCATCACGGAGGCAGCACGAAGCCGCTCTCGACGATGATCTGCGGCAATTTCATCCTGTCGTGGCCGGCGCGCGGCAGCGTGATGGAACTGCTTCCGCCCGTCCTTCTCCTGAAGCCGGCGATGGATGGTGACTGGCTCGAGGCTATCCTGCGCCGCATGGTGAGCGAGTCGGCGCTTGCACGTCCCGGCCAACGCGTCGCGCTGTCGCGAATGACGGAGGTGCTCTTCGTCGAGGTGTTGCGAAGCTGGATCAAATCCCTTCGGCCGGGAGAAGGCGGATGGCTTGGGGCGATGGCGGACCCCTATATTGGGCGAGCGCTCGAGCTGATCCACGAGCAACCGGATCGGCCCTGGACACTTCGCGACCTCGCACATCGCGTAGGGCTCGGCCGCTCGGTGTTTTCGGCTCGCTTCACCAAGCTCGTCGGCCAGTCCATGCAGCGCTACCTGATCGCACGCCGGATGTCGGAGGCTGCGTTCCTGCTGGAATCAAGCGATGAGGGGATCGCCCGGATCGCAAGCCGCGTCGGCTACGAAACCGTCGCGGCGTTCTCCAAGTTGTTCCATCGCCACCACGGCCTGTCGCCCGGCCGCTATCGGGCAGCCCGGCGCGTCGACGGCGGCCCAAGGCCCGGGGAACGTCCTGATCAGACCTCGCTGACTGATCTCGACGAGGCTGACGTCGAAGCCGTCCTGTCGTGATCGCCGGCTGGGCGAGGCATTGAGGCTCCTGTCTGCTGTCGCAGAAGTGATGACCCGTCGAGCCCGTTTTCCCGTTTTGCATGCGACTTGGCCGGCAGCAGATGCTAAACTTTTCCAAAGCCCTCCAAGCGGCAAAGGAGCAGGGAACCATGACCAGCGCACTCCTCATCATCGATATGCAGATGGTCATGCAGGAGCGGCTCGATGCCGGGCGCGAGCGCGTGAACGGCGAGGCGGGAGAGAATATCGCAGCCCTTGCCGGCGCCTTTCGCGCCGCCCGAAAGCCTGTCATCCATGTCCGTCACCGCGACAGCGCGGAAGGGTCGGCGCTCAACGAAAAAGCGCCTGGATACCAGCCGATGCCCTGCGCGAAGGCGCGGGAGAACGAGCCCGTCTTCATCAAGTCCACGTCGTCGGCCTTTGCCTCCACCGAGCTCGAGGGCTATCTGCACGAGGTCGGCATCACGCATCTGGTCGTGACGGGGGCGGTCGCCGGCTTCTGCGTCAACACGACCGTGCGCGCCGGCAGCGACCTCGGCTTCAAGATGAGCGTCGTCAGCGACGCGGTGCTCGGCTTCGACCTGCCGGATGCCGATCTCTCGGCGCGGGAAATCTTCGACGTGACGATGGCGCACCTGAAATCGGATTTCGCCGAAATCGTCGAGACGCGGCAGCTGATGGCCATGCAGCCTGCCTGAGTGGGCGGCCTGAGGGCCGCCGCCTAATCGGGTTTGCCGCCCACCAGCGCGACGATCGGCCCATAGCCGCCGTGCCAGGATGTGTCGTTGCGGCCGAGAGCCGGATTGTAGAGCCCGGTACCGTTTCCGCCGTCGAGGAAGAGCGCATCGGGGCATTTCAGCTCGTCGCGGAAGAACCTTGCGAAATCGTGGAAATTCACGTTGCCCTCGCTGATGACGAAGCGGAGCGTGCCATCGGCTGCAAGGCCGACGCCGTTGCGCCGCGTGCGGTCGGTCGAGCCGGGTATGAAGATCGGGTTGACCTTGCCGGCGACGAGCAGCATCGGGCCGGATTGCGTGGCGAGGCGCGTCTTCGGCTTCTGCTTCAGGAAATCGGCGGTCGGGATGATATGGGCGCCGGTCTCATCGAGATAGAAGATGCCGTTCGGCTGCTTGAAGAAGTTCGGCACCGGGCCGGACACTTTGGGCGGCGCTTCGACATTGGCCGCTATCAGCTCCCTGCCATCCTCGACATAAAGCCCCAGCGGCGTGAAATCCTCGCGGTACATGCCGGCATTCATGGCAAAGAGAAGCCGCTGTCCTTTGCCGGCAAGAGCATCGGCGACGCCTGAAAACCTGCGATAGGGCTTGCCCCCGGCATCCTTCCAGAACAGGCGCAGGTCCGCCTTTGCGGGATCGACGCTGCAGACGATATAGCTGCCGCCCTCGAAATTCTGGCGCGTGCAGGGATCGGCAGGCGCCGGCGCGCCAGCCGCATCGGGCGCCTCGGCCTTGGCGGCAAACGCACCGGCAAGGAGCATGGCAAAGGCGATTATGGTGCGAAGCATGGCATCTCCCGACTCGTGGCTGATAATTCGCAGCTGATGACTCGTAGCTGATGACTGGGAAAGAAGGCGAGAGCGGGGAGCAATTTAATCCCTGCCTGCGAAGCTTGCCGCAGCTCCGTCGTGCTGACCTAAGGTAAGGCGATGGCGCCCCGGGTCGCGGGGTTCACGTAAGGTAAATCACCGTTGAATCCGTTCAGTTTTCTCGAAAATCTTCGGGTATCTCACCCGATTGGGGGTGGCGGTTGCCTGGCTAAGGGCTAGAGTGGAAGCCGGCCTTGTGGAGCTGGGCCGACTTGACGCAACCTTGGAGGCCGTCTCTCCCGACGAGCCTCTTTTTTTATGCCATGCGCTTCCGCTGCGAGCGCCGCCAACTCGGCTGTCGTTGCGCGGAGGCCTAAACCGTCTATCCTGGGCTCATCAGGTGCAGGCGCTCGCATTCACTGTCGGGCATCCTTTTCCGCAACAGCCGGGACATCAGCCATGACGATCGAGATTGCCGATTGGTCGCCGCTCTGGTCGGAAAAATTCCAGGCGAAGGCCGCGGATATTCGCCGGGCGCTTGGAAATGTCGCGCTGCGGATCGATCATATCGGCTCCACCGCCATAGCAGGCATGGCCGCCAAGCCTGTCATCGATATGCAGATTTCCGTTGCCGGATTCGAACCCTTCGAGCGGCTGCTGATGCCGCTCAATGGGATCGGCTATGTGGCGGCAGGACAATCCGGATCGCGCCAAACGCTATTTCCGTGAAAGTCCCGATCAGGAGCGCATGCATATCCATATCAGGCGTTCCGGCAGCTGGCACGAGCAATGGGCATTGCTGTTTCGCGATTACATGCGCGCCCATGCAGCAGAACACCCTGCCTATATCGCGCTGAAGCACGCGCTCGTCGCTGCCCATGGGGACGATCGGAAGGCCTATACGGACGGCAAGGCCGATCATCTCTGGGCGGTGATCCGCCGGGCGGACCGCTGGGCGGCCGAGACGGGCTGGGCGCCGGCACAGTCGGACGCGTAGGCGGTGCTGCGCGGATGAGCCAGACTATTTGGCGTGAATACCCAGCAATTCGAACTCGTCGATCAGGCCGACCACCTTTTCGCCGTCGAACGTCTCGGCGCCGATGATGCTCTTGCCGTCGTATTTCTCGGCCTGCAGGATGATGACGTATTTGTCTTCCTGGCGGAAATAGCCGTATTGCGGGATTTCGATGTCGATCGGCTTTCCGTAGTTCCTGGCATCCTCGCCGGTGGCAAAGATCGCCGTTCCGTTGTCGACATCTTCAGGGGCGGCACTGCGGCCGATCAGGAAGCCCGAGCTCGGCAAGTCCGGCCATTTGGCCGCGCCGCTGAAAAGCAGGGAGGCGCAAAGCGCGATCGCAAGCGCTCGGATGGTCTTCAAATCAGTTGCCTTTGCCATGGTCCACTCCTGCCGTGCAAGGAAGGGCGAGGGGAGCGTCATCTAAGGAATCCTCCCTGCAGCCGGAAGTTCCCTAAAACCGTCAACGGAAGGCGAGGGCAAGCCGGGAGAGCAGCACTGCACAATTTTATTCGCAATGGCGCATATAGGCGAGAGGTCCGGATGCCGCAGGAAGGTAGCCGGGTACCGGTGAAGGGGTCGGGACGTGTGGTTTTGGCTCTGGTCAGCCGTCAGCCTCGTCCGCCTCGCGCGTCATCTCGACCATCGTCGGGCGGAAGCCCATGGCGCTAAAGAGGCTGCGGGCGACGTCGTTGCGGTGGGCGGTCGAGAGCACGAAGCGTTCGGCGCCAAGGGATTTCAAGCGGGCCATCGCCGCTTCCAGCAGCATCCGGCCGACACCTTCGCGGCGGCGGCCGGGATCGACGAAGAGATCGTGGATGACGCCCGCCGGTCCGCGAAGCGACATGTAGTCGAAGCCTTCCGATGCGGCATAGGCATATCCGAGGAGGCCGCTGTCGTCTTCGGCGACGATCACGATGACATCGGGCTCGGCGAGCTGGCTCTTGAGGAACTGCCCGTATCTGAGCGGGGTGCTCTTGGCGGCTTCGATGAAGCGCCTGGGGTCCAGTTCGTGATGGAGGGCAACGAGCAGGGCGCCGAAGCCGCCGAGAATATCCATGTCGGCCGATGTGGCGGGGCGGATCCTGACTGCATGTTCAACCGGCTTTTTCGCCATATGGGTTCCAGTGGTCTTGCAAATGGAGGCGCGGGAGCGGCGCCTGGATCCTTCCTACATCGCGGCCGGTTCCAAGGCCATATGTTGCGTGGGCGATGAGCTCGCCCTGTGCGGTCAGCCGCCCTTGCGAACAGTTGATAGCCACCTGGTCACCAACCGTTCGAGGAGGACGCCGAGCAAGGTTGAATGGTGTCGGAAAGCCGGAGGCGAATCGCGGCAAGGAGGCTGGCGGACAGGGCGGTCGCACCGCAGCACGCCTGCCAACGGTCGCTAAACGAATAATATTCCATAGGAAAATCAGTATATTACAACAGAAACTTGCAGGTGATTCGAAGTTTTTGTGCCTAAATCTGTTGCCAAATTTAAAATTGACCTTATATTGCCGTTATCGACCATTGCTTGTGACGTCGTTGCGGAGCTATTTGCTCTCGTCAGATTTCCTTCCAAATAATCGACCCAAGCCCGCAGGGTATCGCGGGAAGTTTCAACGGTTGCTTTGAAAGGAGATCGTTATGAATACAGGTACAGTCAAGTGGTTCAACGCCACCAAGGGTTTCGGTTTTATCCAGCCGGATAACGGCGGCACCGACGTTTTCGTCCATATTTCTGCAGTTGAACGCGCAGGTCTGCGCTCGCTCGCAGACGGACAGAAGGTCACCTACGACATCGTGCAGGACCGTCGCTCGGGCAAGAGCTCGGCTGACAACCTCCGCGCTGCCTAAATTTGTCACGACTTCGCGCGACCACGGATGTACTGGCGCGCGGAGACGATGACTGAGGCCAGGCACTACTGGCCGGGGAAGGTCGGGAGCAGTCCCGGCCTTTTATTTTTCGTTTCATGTGGAGAACGATATGGTAAGCCGTCGTTATCGGCCGGGTGACACCATCACGCTCAAGCATGGCGTTCTCGGCAGCGCCCAGCCCTCGGGCTCGGGCAACATTCTATCCGTCCTGCCGGCCGCGCAAGGCTTTGTCCATTATCGCGTCCGGTTCCAGAACGAGAATTTCGAGCGCAGCATCCGCCAGGATGATATAGACGTCGTGGCATCGCCGTCGTCGCCCTTGCCTTCCGAAGTGCGGGCGGCTAGTGACAGTTCGAAATCGAGCTGGATCAATTCGAATTCGATCCGCATCAGGAAATAACAGCAGCAACGCTGATTAAGGAGAAATCTTGCAGGTACTCGTCCGAGACAACAATGTCGATCAGGCCCTCCGCGTGCTCAAGAAGAAGCTGCAGCGCGAAGGTGTGTTCCGCGAAATGAAGGAACGCAGCGCCTATGAAAAGCCGTCGGAAAAGCGCGCCCGCGAAAAGGGCGAAGCCATCCGCCGCGCCCGCAAGCTCGCCCGCAAGCAGGCGCAGCGCGAAGGCCTGCTGCCGGCGCCGAAGAAGAAGGTGATGCCGGCCCGCGGCGCTCGCTGACGCTTTTCCGGTCTCAGGATCCAACGAAGAGGAGGAGACATGGCCGCGTCGAAAGACACATTCTTCAAGCCCGAAAAGCTTTCGCCGCAGGCGAAGGCCGAGCAGACGACGTCTGTCGCCAGAGACATCCTCGAAAGCGAAGCCGCCGCCCGGCAGAAGAAGACGGAAAAGCTGCGCGCGCTGAGGCTCGCCCAGCCGGCGCCCGAGGCGCCGGCAAGGAAGACCAGGGCGCCGAAGAAGGGCTAGGGGCTTTTGGGTCTCGCCTTGATTTGGTTTTGGTGTGATTGATATTTTGAGGCGGTGCTCTCCGGGGCGCCGCCTTTTTGCGTTGTGCCGTGGGGCACCCCCCTCTGCCCTGCCGGACATCTCCCCCACAAGGGGGAGATCGGCAAGCGGCTTGACTTTCGCACACCTCTACCGTTTCGCCGGGCTGCAACGCTAATTGTTTGGGGAACGCGGCGCGCCCAGCCAATCTCCCCCCTTGTGGGGGAGATGTCCGGCAGGACAGAGGGGGGTGCCACACGGAACGCCCGCTCGTGGGGGCTGGGGCGGGTAGGCAGCGATCGTAGTGTAGGCCACATTTCCAAAGCGGTCACGAAAAGGCCGGGGTTTCAAAGCCCGGCCTTCTAATCGATGGCGGTCCGGTGCGGATTTCAATGGAACGTAACTGCTCGCTCCGGCACGGAGATCTCTTCTTCTGCGAGGCCGCTGAGTGCGACGATCACCTCGTCAATGGACCAGCCGACGCTCAGAGCATGGTCGATCAGCTGGTGAAAGTCGGTTTCGAGGTAGTCCTTGCAATCGTCAAGACGATCTGCAGCAATAATAATTGCGCGTGAATTCAGGACCTTGGTCATGGCCTTATCCTTTGCTGCGACCTATAACCGGCGTGACCGGTTATAGTTCCAATTCAGCAGCATGTTCTTGAATGAATACTTAACAGCTTGCGAATTGTTTCCCGGTCTCGGGATCCATCGAGAAGGAGGAGACATGGCCGGGTCGAAAGACACATTCTTCAAGCCCGAAAAGCTATCGCCGCAGGCGAATCTCCCCCTTGTGGGGGGTCCGAAGGACGGGTCGAGACCCGCGGCTCGACCCCGGCAGCCCGGCAGGACAGAGGGGGCACCCCACGGCACGCCCTCTTGTGGGTAGGGGTTAATCAGCGGTATCTCCGCATCCACACCTCACCCAAATCCCACTCAGTTCCGCACCTCGAAGATCATGTTGAACGGCGTCTCGCTCGCCCGGCGGAAGTGGTGATAGCCCGCATCGAGCGCCACCTTGCGCAGCTTCATCTCGCCTGCCTGCGCGCCAAGCCCGAGGCCGACTTCCTGGGCCATGGAGGCGGGTGTGCAGATCATCGCCGAGGCGCCGTAATAGACGCGGCCGACGGGGTTGAGATTGTCCTTCAGCCCGTCATGGGCGAAGG
>Ga0102590_1000701_pt1 | contig 64869 bp, 52 predicted proteins | sample AraplaMF_Col_mMF_FD_76859 | JGI IMG/M metagenome (GOLD analysis project Ga0102590, IMG submission 76859) | Arabidopsis root microbial communities from the University of North Carolina, USA - plate scrape MF_Col_mMF | ecosystem: Host-associated > Plants > Roots > Endosphere | place: USA...
GACAGGCCGGTAAACCAGCCAAGCTCGCCCTCATTGCCGTCGCCAGGAAGCTACTGACCGTCCTCAACGCCATGATGCGCGACAGGAAACCGTACCTGCAGGCCGAACCAACGTAACAGTTGCCGGCCTTCGCCGGGACGACACCAAGGGTGGGTCGCGAGCACACTGTCGGACGGCGGAGAAACCCAACAAAAACGCGGCAGGTTTCCCTGCCGCGTTTGCTTGCATTCCCTGGCGAACGAAGAGCGGAGGCTTACTCCTCCTCGTCCTGCTTCTTGCCGCCGAGCGTCTTCAGCTTGGCGAACACGGCGTCGACGTTGAGGTCGTCGCTCGATCGCTCGGCCGGCTCGAACTCGTCCTTCTTGGTGGTCTCGGAGGCCGGCAGCAGGGTGGCGCCGCCATAGGCCGCGTCGATCGGCTTTTCCTTGGCCGCGCGCTGCACCTCGAAATCGAGCTCGATCTGCGAGCAGAGGCCGAGAGTCACGGGGTCGATCGGGGTCAGCTGGGAGGTGTTCCAATGGGTGCGGTCGCGCACGCTGGCGATCGTGCTCTTGGTGGTGCCGACCAGACGCATGATCTGGGCGTCCTTGAGCTCGGGATGGCTGCGCAGCAGCCAGAGGATGGCGCTGGGACGCTCGTGGCGGCGAGAGACCGGGGTGTAGCGCGGGCCCTTGCGCTTGGGCTGCGGCGGCAGCACGACCTTGCTCTCCTGCAGGCGGAGCCGGTAATCCGGGTTCCTCTCGCCCTTCTCGATCTCCTCGCGGGTGAGCTGGCCGTTGGAGAGGGGATCCATGCCCTTGATGCCCTGGGCGGCGTCGCCGTCGGCGATGGCGCGCACCTCGAGGGGATGCATTTTGGTGAAATCGGCGACCTGGTCGAAGGTCAGCGCGGTGTTGTCGAGCAGCCAGACGGCGGTCGCCTTGGGCATCAGAGGTGCGTTGCTCATGGCAAATCTCCTTTGTGCTTCGCCCACCCCTCTGGAGGCGAAACCGGTGGTCATCAGCGATGACAGGGAATTCGCGCTATATAAGCCCGGAGGGGCTGGCCACGCAATGGTTCTGCTATAGATAGTGCCTTGACAGCGCCCGAAAGGGGGCCCAATTCCCTTGGAAATCGCGGTATAGTTCAACCCGACCGTTTTAAGCCCTATTCCATCCATCGACCGCCCCCGCCAGACGGCGAAACGGGTGATTCGGTCCCGAGATCGCTCAATGTCAGCCAAACCAGACCTCAAGATCGTGCTTTGTTCTCCCCGCGGCTTCTGTGCCGGGGTGGTCCGGGCGATCGACACCGTGGAACGGGCGCTCGATAAATACGGCGCCCCCGTCTATGTTCGCCACGAGATTGTGCACAACAAATACGTCGTCGACGGGTTGAAGAAGAAGGGCGCCATCTTCGTCGAGGAGCTCGCCGAAATCCCGGAGAACACCACCGCGCCGGTGGTCTTCTCGGCCCATGGCGTGCCGAAATCGGTTCCGGCCGACGCGCAGTCCCGCAATCTGTTCTCGCTGGATGCGACCTGCCCGCTGGTGACCAAGGTCCATCGCGAGGCCGCGATCCATTTCAAGCGTGGCCGCGAGATCTTCCTGATCGGCCACTCGCATCACCCCGAGGTGGTCGGCACGCTCGGCCAGCTTCCGGCCGGCGCGGTGACCCTGATCGAGACCGCCGAGGACGCCAAGACCATCGCCCCGCAGGACCCCAACAACCTCGCCTTCGTGACCCAGACCACGCTGTCGATCGACGACACCGCGGAGATCGTGGCGCTCTTGAAGGAACGCTTCCCCAACATCAACGGCCCGCACAAGGAAGACATCTGCTACGCCACCACCAACCGCCAGCTCGCGGTAAAGAAGGTGGCGCCGGTGGTGGACGCGCTCATCGTCGTCGGTGCCCCCAATTCGTCGAACTCGCAGCGACTGCGCGAGGTCGCCGAGCGCGAGGGCTGCAAGATCGCCGTGCTGGCGCAGCGCGCCGCCGACATCGACTGGGACAAGTTCGGCAACCTCACGAGCCTCGGCATCACCGCCGGCGCCTCCGCGCCGGAGGTGATCGTCGAGGAGATCATGGACGCCTTCGCCGAGCGCTACACGCTGCATGTGGAGACGGTCTCGGCCGCGGAAGAGAACGAGTTCTTCCCGCTGCCGCGTCAGGTGCGTCCCGAAGCTGCCGCCGAGTAGACCTTGATGGCGGTCTACACCGACGTCGCCGCCGACGAGCTTGCGGATTTCCTGAAGCAATATGATCTCGGCGAATTGCTTTCCTACAAGGGCATTGCCGAGGGCGTCGAGAACACCAACTTCCTGCTGCATACCAGCCAGGGGTCGTTCATCCTCACGCTCTACGAGAAGCGGGTGGCGAAGGACGATTTGCCGTTCTTCCTCGCGCTGATGGCGCATCTGGCCGAGCACGGCGTCAACTGCCCGCTGCCGGTGAAGGGACGCGACGGCGAAGCGCTGCGCGAGCTGTCGGGACGGCCTGCGGCGATCATCACCTTTCTCGAAGGCATGTGGCCGCGCAAGCCGACCGTGGCGCATTGCGCCGGCGTCGGCGAGGGGCTGGCGAAGATGCATCTGGCCGGCGCGAACTTCGGGATCAAGCGCGCCAACGCGCTGTCGGTCTCGGGCTGGCGGCCGCTGTTCGATGCGGCGTCGCACCGCGCCGACGAGGTGCAGCCGGGACTGCGCGTGTTCCTCGCGGCCGAGCTCGATCATCTCTCGAGTGGAATCTGGCCGACCGATCTGCCGGAAGGCGTGATCCACGCCGACCTCTTCAACGACAACGTCTTCTTCCTCGGCGACAAGCTCTCCGGGATCATCGACTTCACCTTCGCCTGCAACGACATGCTGGCCTACGACGTCGCGATCTGCCTCAACGCCTGGTGCTTCGAGCCGGATCATTCCTTCAACGTCACCAAGGCGCGGGCCTTTCTCAACGCCTATGGCCGGGTGCGAAAGCTCTCCGAAGCGGAAGAGGCCGCGCTGCCGCTGCTGGCGCGCGGGGCGGCGATCCGTTTCCTGCTGACGCGGCTGGTCGACTGGCTCAACGTCCCGCCCGGTGCGTTGGTGAAGCCGAAGGATCCGCTGGAATATGCCCGCAAGCTGCGCTTCCACCAGAGCGTCGGCAGCGTGCGCGACTATGGACTGATGCCGTCGGGGCTGGTGGCGTGAGCGAGCGTCCCAATGTCACGATCTATACCGACGGCGCCTGCTCGGGAAATCCCGGGCCGGGCGGCTGGGGCGCGATCCTGAAGTTCGGCGACATGGAAAAAGAGCTGAACGGCGGCGAGCGCCACACCACCAACAACCAGATGGAGCTGATGGCGGCGATCTCGGCGCTCGAAGCGCTGAAGAAGCCGTGCATCGTCGATCTCTACACTGACAGCCAGTATGTCCGGCAGGGCATCACCGGCTGGATCTTCGGCTGGAAGCGCAACGGCTGGCGCACCGCCGACAAGAAGCCGGTGAAGAATGTCGAGCTATGGCAGCGCCTCGACGCCGCGCTGAAGCAGCACGAGATCCGCTGGCACTGGGTCAAGGGCCACGCCGGCCATCCCGAGAACGAACGCGCCGATCAGCTCGCGCGGGACGGGATCGTAAAGGCGCGGTTGCAGACTCGAATCAGCGAGTAGCGAGGGGGGCTTGCTCCCTCCATTCGTCGTGGCCGGGCTTGACCCGGCCATCCACGTCTTACCGCGCGACACCAAGAACGTGGATGCCCGGGACAAGCCCGGGCATGACGTCGTCCTTAGAAAGATGGCTAAAGCTCAGAGCTGCCCGAGCAGCGTATCGCCACCGGAGACCTCGACCTTGCCGGGCATCGCCTCGAGGTTCAGCTTCTTGACCACGCCGTCCTCGACCAGCATCGAATAGCGCTTGGAGCGGATGCCGAGGCCGTTGGCGGAGGCGTCGAGCTCCATGCCGATCGCCTTGGCGAAATCGGCGTTGCCGTCGGCGAGGAAGATGGCCTCGTCGCGCTGGTCGGTGTCGCGCTTCCAGGCGTTCATGACGAAGGCGTCATTGACGGAGACGATCGCGATGGTGTCGACGCCCTTGTCCTTTATGGCATAGGCGTTGAGGAAGATGCTCGGCAGATGCATCTTGTGGCAGGTGCCGGTGTAGGCGCCGGGCACCGCGAACAGCGCCACCTTCTTGCCCTTGAAAATATCATCGGTGGTCTTCACCTGCGGGCCTTCCGCCGTCATCACGCGGAATTTCGCCTCGGGCAGCTTGTCGCCAATCTGGATCGCCATGGTCAGTCTCCCTGAAAATCGGTCCCGCTTTTTAGACCGTGCGGCGGGGCTGCACAATATTGCCGGCGGTGAAAGCGGCGGAGGCGGCGGCTCTTCACCTCGATGTCATCAGCCGGAAAAGCCGCCACTGTCGAGGAAGGCCTGCTCTTCCTCCGTGGACGAACGCCCGAGGACGCGGTTGCGGTGAGGGAAGCGGCCGAAGCGGCGGATGATGTCGGCATGCTCCCGGGCGTATTTCAGGTTCTCGGCATTGTCAGCCTCGTTGGCATTGTCGGCGTTTTGAAACAGCGCGACGCAATGCAGCTGGTCGGGCAGGTGCTCCGAATGCATGAACGGCAGATAGAGGAATTCGAGCAGGATCGGATCGACCCTGGTATCGACACCCCGATCGATGGCGCGGCGAGCGACCTCGCGCGCCAGCGCGTCGCTGGCAAAGGCCTCGGGCGTGCCGCGAAACATGTTGCGGGGAAATTGGTCGAGCACGATGACGAGCGCCAATGCGCCTGCGTCGCTGTCTTCCCATGATGCCAGTTCGCCGGCGACCGCCTTCTGCCACAGCGCAAGGAAGCGGCGTCTGATCTCCGCGTCGAAAGCGTCGTCGCGCGTGTACCAGCGCTCGCGGCCGGCTTCGCGCCAGAAGGCGAGAATGCCTGATGGCGCGATGTCGCCGACGTCCGTCATCGGCGGTGCAGCCTACGCCGCCTCTGCCTTCTTCTCGTCGCGCAGCTGCCGGCGCAGGATCTTGCCGACATTGGTCTTGGGCAGGTCGGTGCGGAATTCGATGTGCTTGGGCACCTTGTAGCCGGTGAGCTGCTCGTGACAGAACTTGATCACCGCCTCGGCGGTGAGGTTGGGATCCTTCTTCACCACGAAGGCCTTCACCGCTTCGCCCGACCTGGAATCGGGGATGCCGATCACGGCACATTCGAGCACGCCCGGATGGCTTGCGATCACTTCCTCGATCTCGTTCGGATAGACGTTGAAGCCGGAGACCAGGATCATGTCCTTCTTGCGGTCGACGATCTTGGTGTAGCCCTTCTCGTCCATGATGCCGATATCGCCGGTGCGGAAATAGCCGTCCGCGGTCATCACCTTGGCGGTCTCCTCCGGCCTGTTCCAGTAGCCCGACATCACCTGCGGGCCCTTGGCGCAGATCTCGCCGGGCTGACCGAGCGGGACCTCGTTGCCGTCGTCATCGCGGATCGAGATCCAGGTCGACGGCACGGGGATGCCGATCGACCCCGTGAATTCGGTTGCCGTTGCCGGATTGCAGGTCAGCGTCGGCGAGGTCTCCGACAGGCCGTATCCCTCGGCGATGAAGCAGCCGGTGATCGCCTTCCATTGATCGGCCACGGGGCGCTGCACCGCCATGCCGCCGCCGTTGGAGATCTTCAGCTTGGAGAAGTCGAGCTTCTTGAAATCGGGATGGTGCATCAGGCCGTTGTAGAGCGTGTTGACGGCCGGGAAGCTGTTGACCTGGTATTTCGCCAGCTCCTTGACGAAGCCGGGAATGTCGCGCGGGTTGGGGATCAGGAGATTGCAGCCGCCGGCGCGGACCGCGAGCAGGTAGCAGGCCGTCAGCGCGAAGATGTGATAGAGCGGCAGCGCGCACACGATCATGAGCTGATCGACATGCGGCGGCGCGGCCAGCGCCGGCTGCAGCCAGGCATCATTCTGCAGGACGTTTGCGACGATGTTGCGATGGAGCAGGGTGGCGCCCTTGGAGACGCCGGTGGTGCCGCCGGTATATTGCAGGAAGGCGACGTCGCCCGGCGAGAGCTTGGGCTTGTTGAAGGTCATGCCGCGGCCGGCGGACAGCGCGTCGTTGAAGGAGACCGAGCCCGGCAGCGACCACGCCGGAACCATCTTCTTGACGCGGCGAACGACCAGATTGACGATCACGCCCTTGAAGCCGAGCAGGTCGCCCATGCTGGCGACGATGACATGCTTCACCGCCGTCCTGGCGATCACCTGCTCGACCGTGTGGGCGAAATTCTCCAGCACGATGATGGCTTCGGCGCCGGAATCCTTGAGCTGGTGCTCGAGCTCGCGCGGGGTGTAGAGCGGGTTGACGTTGACGACGGCGAAGCCGGCACGCAGCACCGCGGCGGTCGCAACCGGATATTGCAGCACGTTCGGCATCATGATGGCGACGCGGGCGCCACGCTGCAGCCCGCGGCCCTGCAAGTAAGCCGCGAGCGCGACCGACATCTGGTCGAGGTCGCGGTAGCTGATCGACTTGTCCATGCAGATGAACGCCTTGCGGTCGGCGAACTTGGTGAAGCTCTCCTCCAGCAGGTCGACCAGCGATGCGTATTGGGTCGGCTCGATATCGGCAGGCACGCCGGGCGGATATTGCTTGAGCCAGATGCGCTCCATGGAAAACTCCCCTCATTGACCAGAGCCCGTTGTGTCTCGGGCTTGCCTCATTACCGCCAGTATCGAGCTTGCCTGAACCGGTGGCAAGCCGTCGACGCTTAGGGCAAAGGTCGGGAAGTGGCTACCGGAATCATCGCGAACGGCTGCCGCAGGTGCGAAGCCGGGCCGGATCGGCCCGGGGTGCGCCGTTAACTGTTGTTGGCCGGCTTGGCCGCGGGCTTGGTCGCGGCCTTGGGCTTGGCGGGCTTCTGATCGCCGCCGGCCGCAGGCTTCTCGGCGGGTTTAGCCGCCGCATCAGGTTTGGCGGCAGCATGCTTGGGCGCTGCCGGCTTCGCCGCAGTCTTAGGATCGCTCTTGGGGTCGCTCTTGGGGTCGCTCTTTGCGTCGGTCTTGCCGTCGCTCTTGCCATTGTTCTTGGCCCCAGCCGGCTTGGCATCCGGCTTCACCGCTGCGGTCTTGGTGTCCTTGCTGGCGTCCTTGCCCGCGTCTTTCGGCTTGTCGGCCGCATCCGGCTTCTTGGCCACGCGCGACTTCTTGCCACGCGGCTTGGAGGACGCCGCCTGCTGGTCGGCATCGGCCGCGACCGCCGCGATCAGGGCGGTGCCGGTGCGGGTCGGGCCGGTGTAGACCAGCACAGGCTCGGTCGGCGCCGCCGCCGAGGCCATCAGCTCGGAGGCCTTCATCAGGGGCGGCTGCAGGCCGGCGGTGAAGAAGCTCACCTGGGCTTCGCCGCCGGTGGCCGAGGCCGATCCTGATGTGCCGCCGTTGGCGGCAATCAGCGCATCGTCGTCGTCGCTGGCCGGCCGTTTGCGGTGGGGCCCGCACATCTCGTCGCGCAGGTTCGGCGGCGAGGCGTCGACCGGCACGAGGTTATCGACCGTGCCGAGCGAGGGACGCAGCCAGGTGAGATTGTCCTGGGCAAAACCGCGCTCCAGCAGCTGTGCCGCCTTCACCGCACGCGCCGTGCCGGAGCCTGCGCCCAGCACCACAGCGATCAGCCGGCGGCCGTTGCGCGTGGCCGAGGCGACGAGATTGTAGCCGGAGGCGCAGATGAAGCCGGTCTTGAAGCCGTCGGCGCCGGGATAGCGGCCGATCAGCTTGTTGAAATTACCGGTGATGCGCTTGCCGAAGCGGATCGCCGGGATGTGCACGAAATATTCGTATTCCGGCAAGTCGCGCAGGAACGCGCGCGCGAGGATGCCGAGGTCGCGCGCCGACGTGATCTGGCCGTCGGCGGGCAGGCCGTTCGGATTGACGTAGCTGGTCTGCGTCATGCCGAGCTTCTTCGCGGTATTGTTCATCATCGCGGAGAAGCCGTCGACCGAACCGCCGACGCCTTCGGCGAGCACCACGGCCATGTCGTTCGCCGACTTGACCATCATCATCTTCAGCGCGTTGTCGACGGTGAGCTGCGTTCCCGGGCGGAACCCCATCTTCGAGGGCGATTGCGAAGCCGCGACCGGCGAAACCGTGAGCAGCGTGTCGAGCGTCAGTCTGCCGTCCTTGACCGCCTTCAGCGTCACATAGGCGGTCATGATCTTGGTGACGGAGGCCGGATACCAGGGAATGGTCGCGTTATCCGCCTGCAGCACCTTGCCGCTGTCGGCCTCGATCAGCAGCAGCGCTTCGGCGCTCGCCGCGCGCGGCGCCAGTAGCGCGGCGCATGCGAGACTCGCAGCGACTAGGTTGAAAAAGGATTTGCGAAGCAGCGGGCGTAGGGCGTGCACTATCCGATTCCGGTCCTTGGAGATCCGCCGGTTCCCGGCGGTTCTCGTGGTCTGATTGTCGGTTCTGAAATCCAGCGCCGCCGCTTGCGGCGCCGCAAACCTATACCGGCTGATGCGTCGAGAATAGGGGGCTGGATGCGGTATTCCGCAATGAAATAGGCCGAATTTCGACGGCGCCGTGGGGACTTGCTAGGGGGATTTGGCTGCCGTCGCGGCAGCCTCGGAGGCCGTCACGCTGGCCCGTGCGTTTTCCTGCACCATGAACTGGGCCCTGGCGAGCTCGGCAAAATGGCCGCCTTTGGCCACCAGTTCATCGAAAGTTCCGCTTTCGGTCACGCGGCCGTTCTCGAACACCAGGATCCGCGTGGCGTTGCGGATGGTAGAAAGGCGATGGGCGATCACGAAGGTGGTGCGGCCCTTCATCACTTCGTCGAGAGCGGCATTCAACTTGGCCTCGGTGACGGCGTCGAGCGCGCTGGTCGCTTCGTCCAGGATCAGGATCGGCGGGTCCTTCAGCAGCGCGCGGGCGATCGACAGGCGCTGCCGCTCGCCGCCGGACAGCATGCGGCCGCGTTCGCCGGCATTGGTCTCGAAGCCGCCGCTGCGCTCGATGAATTCGAGCGCCTGCGCGCGCGCCGCCGCCTGGCGCATCTCGGCCTCGGTCGCATCCGGCTTGCCGACGCGCAAATTCTCCGCGATCGACCGGTTGAACAGCAGCGCCTCCTGGAACACGACGCCGATGTTCCGCCGCAGCGAGGTCAGCGTCACGCCGCGCACGTCCATGCCGTCGATCTTGATGACGCCGGATTGCGGGTCGAAGGCGCGATGCAAGAGCGCGATCGCGGTCGATTTGCCGGCGCCGGTCGGGCCGACCAGCGCGATGGTCTGGCCGGGCAGCGCGGTGAAGGTGAGATCCTCGATCGCCGGCCGCTTGCCGTCATAGGAGAAGGTGACGTCGTTGAACTCGACGAGGCCGGACAGCCTGCCGGCGTCGATTGCGTCGGGCCGGTCGTGCACGGCGGGCACGGCGTCGAGCACATTGAAGAACTCGCGCAGGCGCGGGGCTTCCATGAACACGTTGTTGATGAAGCTCACGACCTGTTCGAGCTTCTGGATCAGCATCGTCGCGAAGCTCACGAACATCACGATCTCGCCGACCGAGGTCAGTCCCTGGTCGTGCAGCGCGATGCCGAACGTGAAGATCGCCAGCACCGTGATGGTGGTGGAGGCGCGCGTGATGACGGTGACCAGCGCCCACCACGACAGCACCGGCATCTGGGCTTCGAGCAATTGATCGGCGACGGAGCGCAGCCCTTTCACCTCGGACTCGACGCGGACGAAGCTCTGCACCAGAGCGACGTTGCCGAGCGCGTCGGAAGCGCGCGCCGAGAGTTCGCTATATTGCTCCTCGACCTCCATCTGCATGCCGAAGGTCTTGCGCACCACGAAGGTGGTCAGCGCGGTGAAGACGATGCAGAGCACGAACAGCAGGATGGCGAGCCGCCAGTTCAGGTAGAGCGACAGCGGCAGCAGCACCACGACCGAGAGGATCGCGGCAAAATGCTCGCGGAAGAAGCCGAGCCACAGCCGCCACAAGGCGTCGGTGCCATTGAGCATCACTTTCATCAGCCGGCCCGAATGGGTGCCGGAGTGGAAGGTCAGCGGCAGTTGCAGGATGTGCTCGAAATAGTCGGTCAGCACCGCCTGGCGCTGACGGTGCGAGAGCCGGTCGGCTTGCAAGGCCACGAGCGCGCTGCACAGGATGGTGAAGAGCCCGAACACGACCCAGGCGGCCAGGAACGGCCAGGCCGAGTTCGAGCCGGCCACGGTCTTGCCGGAGAGCACGTCGACGATCCGGCCGAACAGCACGGGTTCGGCGAATTGCGAGCCCGCCAGCAGAAGATTGGCGACCGCGAGCAGCCAGCCCAGCCGCGCCTCGTTGCCGAGCAACTCGAGAACGCGGGTATAGAGGCGCAGGATGGACATGTGGGGGACGAACTCGAGCGGATGACGGAGCTCATATTCTAAGCAGGGATCGCGCGCGAGATATAGCGGAAGCTGCCAGTTTTTCTCAATTGATCAGCCGCCCCGCGACCGGCGGCAGGAATTGGTCGTCGAAAATGTCGCCGGGGGTCGGCCGCTTGCGGAATTTGAAGTCCTGCGCGATCTGCTCGATTGAGCGCTCCAGGCGCAGCGGCTCGATACCGCCGAGCCCGTTGCGCTTGACCTCGTCGGTCAGGATGTCGTCGGCAAGGACGGTGCGCAGGCGTTCCAGCTCCAGGTCGCGGTCGCCGCCGTCGATGCGGCTCGCGGCCTCGTCCGCCGCGCGCGCCGGCTCCTTGACGGTTGCGGCGATGCCGGCAATCAAGGCGCGGACGAAGCCTTTCACGGCGTCCGGCTTTGCTGCGGCGAAGGCGGCATTGGCCACCACGGCGAAGCCATAGGCCTCACAGCCGTAGTCGGCATAACGCAGCACGACGAGATCGGCACCGGGCACGCCGCGATCGCGCAGGTTCACCGCCGAGAGATGGCTGAAGCCCGCGACGGCATCGACCTGTCCCGCGGACAGGATCGGCTCGCGCACGGCCGCGCCGATCTTGTGGAATTTGACGCGCGATGCCTTGATGCCGTTCTGCTGCGCCAGCGCCGGCCACAGCCGCATCGACAGATCGCCCTCGGCAACGCCGACGGTCTTGCCGTCGAGATCGGGCAACAGCTGGATGCCGCGGCTCCTGCGCGCCACGATCGCGTAAGGCGCGCGGTTGAACAGCACGAACACCGCCTTGACCGGCGCCGCATCCTCCTTGTCGCGAAACCGGATCAACTCGTTGATGTCGACGAGCGCAAGCTCGCTGTCGCCTTTGGCGACGCGGGCGAGTGCCTCCGGCGATCCGGTCGCGTTGCCGAAGGACACGTTGAGACGCTCGGCGCCGAACCTGCCGTCCTTCGCGGCAAGGAAGAACGGCGCCATGCTCGCGTCGGGCGGGCGGTCGAAGGTGAAGTGAATGGCAACGGAGGGCGGCGCAGGCGTCTCGGCCGCGCCGACACCGCGTGGACTCAGTGCCGCAAGCGAGATCGAGAGGGCCAGCAGGCAACGAAGCGCGATCGTCTTGAACTGAGACATCGGTTGCGCCGGTCCCGCATTGTTATGGTTTCGTGACGCTTGCAGCGCCGGCCGACGAGACCGTGCGCGCGCCAACATGAACGGCGGATGAGCGGCGGTTGCGTCACGATTACGCAACCCCGTTCAGCTTGTGTTGGGGTTGGGGAACCCAACTTAGGTCATGCGGGTTTGATAGGCATGAGCCTGTCCGCAGGCGTCCGTTCCAGGTCCCAAAGGAGGGCCCAAGACATGTTCGACCGATTCTCCAAGATTGCGGGCCGCAAGGCCGTTCTTGCTACCGCCGCCGTGGTGGCTCTGACTGCCGCTGCACCCAACGCCTCCTACGCGGGCGGCCGTCATTGGCACGGTGGTGGCGGCGGCGGCGCCGCCGCTGCTGCAGCGATGTTCGGCCTGGCCGCGACCGGCCTGGCGATCGCAGCCAGCCGCGATGCCTACGCCTATGATCCGGGTCCGGGTTACTATTACGACAGCGGCCCGGTCTATTACAGCGGCCCCGGCTATGGTCCCTATTATTACGACTCGGGCAACCGCTACACCTATGGCGGCTACAAGAACCCCTGCGCCCACGGCTATTCCGGCTACAGCTGCTATTAACCGATCGGCCATGCGTCATCGGCGAACAGGCCGGCGCGCTTGCCGCGCCGGCCTGTTTTCTGCTTTTATTGCCGAGCGTTAACACGCCCGCCATTTGTTTAGAGTAGTTTTGAGTACCATGAGTGATTCGCTTGAGCGGCTATATCTGGCTGTGCTCGCGGCCAGGGATCTTGATCCGGCAACATCGCGGACCGCCCGGCTGTTTCAGCGCGGGCCCTCACAAATGGCAAAGAAGCTTGCTGAAGAGGCCATCGAGGTCGTGATCGATGCCGTCAATGGCGACTCCGAGGCCGTGATCCGGGAAAGCGCCGACCTCTTGTACAATCTCACCGTGCTCTGGGCCTCAGCCGGCGTGCGGCCCGAGGACGTCTGGCGCGAGATGACGCGGCGGGAAGCCCTGCTCGGCATCGCCGAGAAGGTGCCGAAATCCTCGATGAAACTGCCTAAGGTCGCGTCACCGCGCGTGGCGGCCAGGCGGCCAATTGTCGCGCTCGAGGGGCGTGCTGCGCGCAAGCGCCACTAGAAACCTCACAATTCGCCTCAATCTCGGCATGGACAAATCCGTCCCATGGTGCTTCATCGCGGCGCCATGCTGAAACGTATCTACGATTGGTGCATCGACGCCGCCCACAAGCCCTACGCGCTCTGGATCATGGGGGTCGTGGCTTTCGCAGAAAGCTCCTTCTTTCCGGTCCCGCCGGATGTGATGCTGATCCCGATGTCGCTGGCGCGCCCGCAGCGCGCCTGGCTCTATGCAACCATCTGCACCGCGACCTCGGTGCTCGGCGGCATCCTCGGCTACGCCATCGGCGCGCTGCTGTTCGACTCCGTCGGCCACTGGCTGATCCAGGTCTACGGCCTCGGCGACAAGGTCGATGCCTTCCGTGCCTCCTATGCGGAATGGGGCGCGGTCATCATCCTGCTCAAGGGGCTGACCCCGATCCCCTACAAGCTTGTCACCATCACCTCGGGCTTTGCCGGCTACAACTTCATCCTGTTCATCCTATGCTCGATCGTCGCCCGTGGCGGACGCTTCTTCGTCGTCGCGATCCTGCTCAACCGCTATGGCGACTGGATCCGGGTTCGGATCGAGAAGCATCTCGGATTGTGGGTTGCGCTCGGTGCCATCGTGCTGGTGCTCGGCTTCGTGGTGGCGGTCAAGTTGATCTAAAGCGCGATGCGATTAGGATGAATCGTCATCGCGCTTTAGGTTGTTGTTTAAGCATGATCTTTTCGGAAAACCGCTGCGCACTTTTCCGGATCATGCTTTAGGCGCTGGCGGCTTTGCCGCAGGGCCGGCTTCGGCTACGGTTGCCGCCATGATGGTTCGATCCGGCAATCCGGCGGTGCGGCTCGGGACGCTGATGTCAGCGGCGCTGCTGCTCCTGCTCAGTGGCGGCGGCATCGGATGGACGCAATCTGCACCGCCATCGCTCGGCCTCCAGCAGCAGGGGGTCCAGGCCGCGCCGTCGCCCGCGACGCCGGCCTCTTCCGCCGCGCCGGCACGCGAGGAAAATCCCGGGCTGATCAATGAAATGGGCAAGCTGTTCGACAAGCTGCCCTCGATCCTGCCGCCGATCAAAAGCCCGAGTGAAACCATGAACGACCTGTCACGGCTGGCCAAGCCCTCGACCATGGTGTCGGGGCGCGTGGCCTGCCCGCTCTCGTCGAACGGCGCGCCCGACTGCAAGCAGGCCGCCGACCAGCTCTGCCAGAGCAAGGGCTACAAGGAAGGCAAGAGCCTGAATGCCGATTCCGCGGAAAAATGCTCGGCCAAGGTTCTGATCCCCGGCCGGCAACGCAAACCGGACGACTGCCGCACCGATACTTTCGTGACCAGCGCGCTGTGCCAGAACTAGAGGACGTCGCGCGAGCAACAAGGAGCGCCCATGAGTCGTACGGAGCAGGACTTCCTCGGACAGCGTGAGATCGCCGACGACATCTATTACGGCGTCCAGACCATCCGGGGTAAGGAGAACTTCCACATCACCGGCATTTCGATGAACCAGGAGCCTTACTTCGTGAAGGCGCTCGGTTACGTCAAGAAGGCCGCCGCCATGGCCAACCGCGATCTCGGCGCGATCGACGCCAGGGTCGCGGACGCGATCATTCTCGGCTGCGACCGCGTCATCGCCGGCGAGATGATGGATCAGTTCGTCACCGACTTCATCCAGGGCGGCGCCGGCACCTCCACCAACATGAACGCCAACGAGGTGATCGCGAACCTCGCGCTGGAATCGCTCGGCTTCGGCAAGGGCGACTATCAGCACGTCAGTCCCAACGACCACGTCAATTACGGCCAGTCGACCAACGACACCTATCCGACCGCCTTTCGCCTCGCGCTGATCCTGCGGCTCGAGAGCTACATGACCGCGCTGCGCCAGCTCCAGGAAGCTTTCTTCAGCAAGGGGCGCGAGTTCGACCGTGTTCTGAAGATGGGCCGCACGCATCTGCAGGATGCCGTGCCGATGTCGCTCGGCGCGGAATTCCGGGGCTGGGGCACCACGATCGGTGAGGAGGTCGACCGCATCTCGGAAGCGCGTGCGCTGCTGCGCGAGATCAATCTCGGCGCCACCGCGATCGGCACCTCCGTCACGGCTGCGGTCGGCTATCCCAAGCTCGCGGTCCGGCATCTGAGCGCGCTCACCGGCGTCGACTTCATCCTCGCCGGCGATCTCGTCGAGGCGACCTCGGACACCGGCGCCTATGTGCAGCTCTCGGGCGTCCTGAAGCGCACCGCGAGCAAACTGACGAAGATCTGCAACGACATCCGCCTGCTCGCCTCCGGCCCGCGCGCCGGCTTCAACGAGATCAACCTGCCGCAGCTGCAGCCGGGCTCTTCGATCATGCCCGGCAAGGTCAACCCCGTGATCCCCGAAGTGGTCAACCAGACCAGCTTCCTCGTCATCGGGCTCGACACGACGGTGACGCTCGCAGCCTCGGCGGGCCAGCTCCAGCTCAACGTGATGGAGCCGGTGATCTCGTTCGCGCTGTTCTTCTCGATCCGCACCATGGAACGCGCGGTCAACAGCCTGCGCGAGAATTGCGTCGTCGGCATCACCGCCAACGACGAGCACACCCGCAACATGGTGCTGAACTCGCTCGGCATCGTCACGGTGCTGAAGCCGCTGCTCGGCTACAAGCAATGCGCCGAGATCGCGCGCGAGGGCTACAAGAGCGGCAAGTCGCTGCACCAGATCGTGGTGGTCGAGCGCAAGCTGCTGACGCAGGAGAAGTGGGACGAGATGTTCTCGTTCGAGCGGCTGATCAATCCGGATTTGATCGGGTAGGGGCTGGTCTCTCCTCCCGTCATTCCGGGATGCGCCGACAGGCGCAGGCCCGGAATCCATTGCGCCGCCCGTCCTGACGCCCGATGGATTCCGGGCGCGACGCTGCGCGTCGCCCCGGATCACGAAGGACGCGAATTCCGCTTCTTGGAATTGCGGCAGCGGCATCCGTGGCGGCGTCAAAACGCAATACTTGACAGTGGAAAGATTGCCTTGTTGGTATGGCGCCCAACCTTCCATTGACCGGCCAACAGAGGATCGTCTCGCAATGTCCATGCCTGCCTTGTTCAAAGGGCGCCTGTCGATCCCCGTGATCGGCTCGCCGCTCTTCATCATCTCGGTGCCCGATCTGGTGATCGCGCAATGCAAGGCGGGGGTGGTCGGTTCGTTTCCGGCGCTGAACGCGCGGCCGCCGGAGCTGCTCGACGAATGGCTGGCACGGATCACCGAGGAGCTCGCGGCCTATGACCGCGCGCATCCGGAACGGCCGTCGGCGCCGTTTGCGGTCAACCAGATCGTGCACAAGTCGAACAACCGGCTCGACCACGACATGCAGCTCTGCGCCAAGTACAAGGTGCCGATGATCATCTCCTCGCTCGGCGCCCGCGAGGAGCTGAACCAGGCCGTGCACGGCTGGGGCGGCATCGTCTTCCACGACGTGATCAACCAGAAGTTCGCGCACAAGGCGATCGAGAAAGGCGCCGACGGCCTGATCCTGGTCGCGGCCGGGGCCGGCGGCCATGCCGGCACCATCTCGCCGCTCGCTTTCGTTGCCGAGACCCGCAAGTGGTTCGACGGCCCGATCGCGCTGTCGGGCGCGATCGGCAACGGCCAGGCGATCCGCGCCGCGCGCATCCTCGGTGCCGACTTCGCCTATATCGGCTCGGCCTTCATCGCCACCAAGGAGGCCAACGCGGTCGAGCGCTACAAGGAGATGATCGCCGGCTCGAGCGCCGACGACATCGTCTATTCCAACCTCTTCACCGGCGTGCACGGCAATTATTTGAAGCCCTCGATCCTCGCCGCCGGCATGGATCCGGAGAACCTTCCGACCTCCGATCCCTCCAAGATGAATTTCGGCACCGACGCCTCCGGCGAACGCGCCAAGCCGAAAGCCTGGAAGGAGATCTGGGGGAGCGGCCAGGGCATCGGCAGCATCGACAAGGTGCTGCCTGCGGCGGAGCTGATCGCGCGCTTCAAGAAGGAATACGACGAAGCGATCGATCCGCCGTTGTGACGATCTCGTGTCCCGGACGCGCTGCAGCGCGCAACGCTGCTGCGCAGAGCCGGGACCCACCGCAGCAACGTATGGACCCCGGATCGGCAGCGCACCGCTACGCGCTGCACAGCATCCGGGGAACGTCAACCGAGACTGATTGAACGATGACCGCCATCTACCGCGTCGACGGCGACAGCGTCGTCACCAGCCCGGATGCCGCCGGTCCCTGGGATCGGCGCATGCAGCACGGCTCGGCGCCGGCTTCGCTGGTGACGTGGGCGGCCGAGCGCGTTCCGACGCCGGCTCCGATGGACATCGCGCGCGTCACCATCGACCTGATGCGCCCGGTGCCGGTGGCGCCGCTCACGATCGCGACCGAGGTCCTGCGCGAGGGCCGCAAGATCCAGCTCTGCAACATCAAGCTGCTTGCCGACGGCGTGCAGGTGGTCGGCGCGACCGTGCTCAAGATCCGGCGCCAGGCACTGAACCTGCCCGACGATGTCGAGGAGCTGCCGGTCACGTTGCCCTCGCCGGAGGACTCGCTGGCCGAGGACGGTCACGCCGCCACCAGCCCGTTCGTGCGTTCGGTCTCGATGCGTGCCGCGCGCGGCCGCTTCGGTCAGGCCGGCGCCGGCGCGATCTGGTTTCGCGTCGATCATCCGCTGATCGAGGGGGAGGCGATCTCGCAGGCCATGCGCGCCGTGGTCGCCGCCGATTTCTCCAACGGCACCGCCTCGACGCTCGACTTCCGCGCCTGGACCTACATCAATGCCGACCTCACCGTGAGCTTCGCGCGTCAGCCGGTCGGCGAGTGGATTCTGCTCGACGGTGAGTCCTGGATCGGCGCCGACGGCACCGGGCTTGCAATGTCGCGCCTTGGCGACCGCCAGGGCTATTTCGGCCGCGCGGTGCAGAGCCTGGTGATCGAGAAACGTTGAGGCGTGACGGCAAGCGTCGCTCTTCGGGCCGCCCGATTGAACGGCAGGCTTCCGCCGCCGCGGAAGGGATGCAAAGTCGTGTTCGACCAGGGCATCCTGCCAGTTCACATTCCGTAGAAGATCTTGATCTCCCACAGCACCACAATGATAGCCGTGATCAACGTGATCGCGGCGACTGCACTTTCCAGGGAAGCGACTCTCATCTCTTACTCCGCTTCCCAGCCCCGTCAGCGGTCTAGGTGATTCCCCGATTCGGCGGCAATTGCGTGGGCCGCGCCGCCATCCACTCCGTTCCGCGTTGTGGTGTCCGGGACACAGTGGCCCCGTAGAATCCCGGGTATTTATCCCACCATCCGGTCCCGGCCGCTCCAGAAGCCTGCGCGCAGCACCTTCTTGTCGACCTTGCCGACTCCGGTCATCGGCAATTGCTTGACGAACTGGATCTGCTTGGGCACATGCGCCGAGCCTTTTCGCGTCTTGACCAGGTTGATCAGCTCGTCCGGATCCGGCCTTGCGCCCTCGCGCGGCACGACGATGGCGGTGACGGCCTCGCCCCACTTTTCGTCGGGAATGCCGACGACCGCGACCATGGCGACATCGGCATGTTGCGACAGCACGTCCTCGACCTCGCGCGGGAAGATGTTGAAGCCGCCGGACACGATCATGTCCTTCTTGCGGTCGAGAATGAACATGTAGCCGCGCTCGTCCTGGCGCGCGATGTCGCCGGTGTGGACCCAGCCGTTCTTCAGCGTCTCGGCGGTGATGTCGGGCCGCCTCCAGTACTCCGCCATCGCATGCGGGGCGCGCACGCAGATCTCGCCGGCCTCGCCCGTCTTCACCTCCCGGTCGTTGTCGTCGAGAATCCTGACCTCGCACGCCGCGATCGGAAAGCCGCAGGACAGGAACAGCTCCGGCGTCTTCGGATCGTGATCCGCCTTGCGCAGCACCGAGACCGGATAGCATTCGGTCTGGCCGTAGAGCTGCGAGAACACCGGTCCGATGCGCTCGATGCCCTCGACCAGCCGGCTCGGCGACATCGCCGACGCCCCGTAGAGCACCAGCTCCAGCGAGGACAGATCGGTCTTGTCCAGCGCGGGATGATCGAGCAGCACGTAGATCATGGTCGGCACGAACAGCGTGAAATTGATGCGCTCGCGTGCGATCGTCGTCAGCACCGCCTCGGGATCGAAACCTTTGAGCATGTGCACGGTGCCGCCGCGCATCAGAGTCGGCAGCACTTTCGTGCCGGCCACATGGCTGATCGGGGCGACGGTGAGGTAGCGTGCCGCGTCGGGGATTTCGAAATCGGCGAGGATCGCGGCCGCGGCTCCGGCATTCTCGCGGTGATAGCGCAGCGCGCCCTTGGATTTGCCGGTGGTGCCGCCTGTGTAGTTCAGCGTGGAGAGATCATCCAGGCTGGCGAGGTTCCGCGCGCTGGCGTGTCCCGCGCTCTCGATGGCTGCCAACAGATCGGCACCGTAACCGGCCGGCCCCATGGTGAAGATCGCCTTCAGCCGCGGCGCTCTCGCCGCAAGCTCGCCACCGCGGTCGCGGAAGGCGGCCGCATCGACCACCAGCATCTCGGCTTCGGAATCATCGAGCTGGAACAGCTGGTCCTCCAGCGATCCCAGCGGATGCAGCCAAGTGATGCAGAGCCGCGACAATTGCGCGGCGACGCCGGCGCACCAGGTGTCGGCGCGGTTCGCGGTGAGGAAGGCGACGCGCGCGCCCGCCTGCAAGCCGAGACGCATGAAGACGCCCTGGATGCGTCCGATGAGGTCGATGGTGCCCTGATAGCTCAACGATCCGCCGGGCCAGGCGAAGGCGGTGCGGCCGGGATAGCGCGACAGCGCCCGTAGCGTCTGCGCACAAGTCGGGGACGATGCGTGGAGCGGATCGGACATATGTTTCCTCGTTGCTTGTCACCGGCTTCTGACGTGCCAATGTTGCCGATGACGCTAGCACACGGACTGCGGGAGGAAACCACAAAGCCCGCGAGGAGGCATGCGTGACAAGGAGATTTGCGTGACGTCAGATCGGCTGCAACGCTTCGGCGATCGTCTCGCTCTGCCACTGATCGCAGCGCCGATGTTCCTGGTGTCGGGCGTCGAGCTCATGGTCGCCGCGTGCCGGAGCGGCGTGATCGGCAGCTTCCCCACCGCGAATTGCCGCAGCACGGACCAGCTCGATGAATGGCTTACCACCATCGAGACGCGGCTGTACCAGCACGAAGCTCAGACCGGCCGCAAGGCAGCGCCGCTCTGCCCGAACCTGATCGTGCATCGCTCCAATGCGCGGCTGGAGCAGGATCTCGCGGTGCTGCTGCGGCACAGGCCGGAGATCGTCATCACGTCGGTCGGCTCGCCTGCGCCCGTGGTGAAGCCGCTGCACGATGCCGGCGCGCTGGTGCTGGCGGACGTCGCTTCCATCCGCCATGCCGAACGTGCGGCGGAAGCAGGCGTCGACGGACTGGTGCTGCTCACCGCGGGCTCCGGCGGGCAGACCGGCTGGCTCAACCCGTTCGCCTTCGTCCGCGCGGTGCGCGCGTTCTATGACGGCGTCATCGTGCTCGCGGGCGGCATCAGCGACGGCCGCGCGCTTTATGCGGCCGAAGTGCTCGGCTGCGATCTCGCCTATATGGGCACCAAGTTCATCGCGACGCGCGAGAGCATGGCGGACGATCGCCACAAGCGTATGCTGGTCGACAGCAGCGCCGACGACATCCTGCTCACGACCGCGTTCACAGGCCTGCAGACCAGCATGCTGAGGCCGTCGATCGTGGCCGCCGGTCTTGATCCTGACGAGCTGCCGTCGCGCGGGGCGATCGACATCGCCAGGGATATCGACGTTGCCGCGCGCGAGAGCCGTCCGAAACGCTGGCGCGACATCTGGAGCGGGGGACATTCCACCTCGGGCGTCACCGACGTGCTCGCGGTCGACGATCTCGTTGCGCGGACGGCGGCCGAATATCGTGAGGCGAGGGCGCGCTGCCTCCCGTAGAATTGCGGAAAGGGCAGGCTTCGCTCGTCCCGATCACGGTTAATCCCACGCTCTTCCGCCCCGCTCACTTAACGGCAGATTAACCATCGCCCGCCAAGAATCCTCTCACGGCCGCCAATCAGGACCGAGAGGGACAGGCGATGGACTTCGATTATCTCAACACCAAGACGGCGGCTTCGCTGGACGAAATCCGCGTTCGCGTCGCTCATGCCCTGGCCCGCCACCCGCTGTGCCGCAACGTCCGCTTCGACATCGTCAGCGTCCCCCGTACCCGCCGGGGTGGCAACTGGACGGTGGCGCTGCAATCGGTCGAGCCGCGCGCGGTCTGGGAGGCCTCGGAGATCGTCGCGGACATCCAGGACGCCTACGATCTGGCCGCAGCTGCTTGATATCATTTGCCTTTTACGCAAAATGTCGCTGCAGACATGCTGATTGTCGCGACGAAGGCACACTCAAGCCATAATTCGCGCCCTTTTCCCGGGCATCTCTAACAAACTCGTGAAGCGTCCGTTCCGGAGAGACGTTTGTCCAAAGCCATCACCATCGTTGTGCTGACCTGCTTCCTCGTCCTCGGCGCCGCCACCACCGCTATTCTTGGCCGCGACAGCGTCCCCAGCGTCAGCGAAGACATGATCGCGCAGACGCCTCCGCCCAAGCCGCTCGCAACCAACCGCGCCGCCAAGGCCGACCGTCTGGTCCCGACCCTCGCCCTGGCATCAGCCGCGATCGAGCCGGTCCAGGTGCCCGCCGACAGGCTTTCGCAGGCGCCCTTGCTGACCGAGCCGCTGCGCCAGGCCTTCGCCGCTGCCACACCGTCCGATTTCCCGATGCCCAAGGCGGCGCCCGGCGTGTCCGAGGCGCCCGCCGCGGCGGAGGTTCCCGCTGTCGAAGTCCCCGCCAAGCCGAAGGTGGTCGCCAAGCCGCAGCCGCAGAAGCATTATACCCTGCTGTCCGACGCACAGATTGCGGGGATCAGGGACCGCCTGAAACTGTCCTCGTCGCAGGAATATTACTGGCCCTCGGTCGAGAGCGCGCTGCGCAACGTTGTCCGCAAGATCTCGGCGAACAAGCTCTCCAATCCGAACGCGCCGCCCAGCGCGCAGATCGACCCGAATTGCGATGAGGTCCAGCAGTTGAAGTCGGCGGCCATGCCGTTGCTGTTCCAGCTGCGTGACGACCAGAAAGAGGAAGTGCGCAAGCTCGCTCGCCTCATCGGGCTCGAGAAGGTCGCGCAGCAGATCTGACGCTTAAGTTCCCTCAGGAACTGCTTTCACACCAGGAACATCCGGCAATCAACGCGCGTTGCTCGCCCCAAAGAGGGAGTGGATCAATGCGCGCCTCGACAGCCTATTTCGTCGGTGCCGGAACCATTGTCGCAGCCATCGCCATTGGTTTGGGCGGCGGGATCGTGGCCGGCAACATCATGAATCCGGTCGCGTCCAAACAGGGCCCGGACACCAGCAAGATGGCGCAGCGTGCCGAATCCGCTGGCGCGCCGGCGGCGACAAACGCACCCTCGGAACGCGTCAATTACCTCACCGGCTCGCAAGCCTTCGGCGCGATGATCGCCGCACCGGCCCAGGCCGAAGTTAAGCCCGAAGCCAAGCCCGAAGCCGGCAAGCCTGAGGCCGCAAAGCCTGGCACCCAGCCCGCCCAGGCGATTGCCGAACCGCCGGCACCGCCGCCTTCACATGCGGCCGCGGTCGAGCCACCCAAGGACCAGTCCAAGGACCAGTTCAAGCCAACCGTCGCATCGTCGCCGAAGGCCGCAAAACCCGGCGAGCAGCAAGCATCGGTCGATCCGGCCTCTTCACCTGACAACGCCTATGCCAAGGCGAAGGATTCCGACGTGAGGCGCGCTGCGTCCGAGCGGCGTCGGATCGAGCGGCGCGAACGCTGGGCCGAGCGCCGCCATTATTACGAGGGCCGCGAGCCGCGCGGCATGCGCGACCGCACCGATTGGGACGACGTCGCGCGCAACATCCGCGAAGATTCCGATGCGCGCGACTACGCCGGCCGGCCGCGCGGCGGCTTCCCGCAGATCAGGCTGTTCGGGCCCGACGACGATTAGCGCTGAGCCCGCGATCACCGCTGCCGGCGAAGAAGGTGCGGCGTCAGTGTCGAGCCGCCGTCATTTCATTCCCGCGCGCCGCAATCCTTCCAGGTCATGCGCCCGATCCTCGTCCCGCAGCATCGGCAGCTCGCGCGTGATCCAGGCGAGCGGGACCCCGGGCTGAGCGCGGCGTAGACCGTCCAGGGCGGACGCCGCGAGCGCCGTGTCTCCTGACATCCCGGCGCGGCCGTCAGCACGCGGTGCGCGCCGACGAAATCGCCGCGTTGCCGCAGCGATTCCGGCGAAACTGCGAATGTGCTTTGCGCAAGCTGCGCCGCCTCCGTAAGCTACCTCCCACACAAACGCCAACCACGAAGAAACGCCCATGCCCGCCTTCAGCGCTTCCACCACCGTGCTCGATTCGATGCTGTTCCGCGACGCCTTCGGCACGCCTGAGATGCGCGAGGTGTTCTCCGACGTCGCGCTGGTGGCGCGCTATGCCGAGGTCGAGGTGGCGCTGGCGAAGGCGGAAGCCAGATGTGGCGTGATCCCGCAGCAGGCGGCCGAGGCGATCGCGGCGCGGACCGACGTCGCCGCGCTCGATTTCGATCTGCTCAGGCAGGAGACCGACATCGTCGGCTATCCGATCCTCCCCTTGGTGCACCAGATGGTGAAGCAGTGCGGCGAGGCCGGCCGCTACGTGCATTGGGGCGCGACCACCCAGGACATCATGGACACCGCCGTGGTGCTGCAGCTCCGCGCTGCGCTCGAGATCGTGGCGCGCGACATCGACGAGCTCCGCGGCATCCTGGCGAACCTCTCGAGACGCCATCGCGACACGCCGATGGCTGGCCGCACCCACCTCCAGCAGGCACTCCCGGTGACCTTCGGCTACAAGACCGCGATCTGGCTCGCCATGTTCGATCGCCACGCCGAGCGGCTGGCGCAGCTGAAGCCGCGCGTGCTGGTCGGCCAGTTCGCCGGCGCCGCCGGCACGCTGGCCTCGCTCGGCGACAAGGGATTCGAGGTGCAGGAGGCACTCTGCGCCGAGTTGAAGCTCGGCGTTCCCGTCTCGACCTGGCACGTCGCGCGCGACGGCTTTGCCGAGGCGGTGAACTTCCTTGCGCTCGTCACTGGCTCGCTCGGCAAGATCGCGCTCGACATCATGATCATGGCCTCGACCGAGTTTGGCGAAGTCTACGAGCCCTTCGTCAAGGGGCGCGGCGCCTCCTCGACCATGCCGCAGAAGCGCAATCCGATCTCGTCGGAACTGATGCTGGCGGCGTCCAAGGCGGTGCGCCAGCACGCCGGCCTGATGCTCGACGCCATGGTGCAGGATTTCGAGCGCGCCACGGGTCCCTGGCACGCCGAATGGATGGCCATCCCCGAAAGCTTCGTGCTGACCGCCGGCTCGCTGCATCAGGCGAAGTTTGCACTTGCGGGCCTCATCGTGGACGAGGCGAAGATGAACGACAATCTCGCGATCAGCCGCGGCCTGATCGTGGCCGAAGCGGTCATGATGGGGCTCGCGCCGCAGCTCGGCCGGCAGGAGGCCCATGACGTGGTTTATGACGCTTGCCGGCTCGCCAACGACAAAGGCTTGAGCCTGGCGGATGCGCTGTCCTCCGACTCCCGCGTCTCGAGCCGCATCGACCGTGTCACAATCGAGGCGCTCACCTCACCGAAAAATTACCTCGGACTTGCGCCCGCCATGGTTGACCGGGTGCTGAAATCGGCAACGCGTTGAAAACCAATATGCGTGAAACTGCGTATCTTCTCCGTGTCGCAAGGTGCTCGCGCACTTGCGCCTTGCGGTGCTAGGCTTAGATTGAACCAGAGACTTTCGGCAGAGGGCCCGGCATGACCGATCACCGCAATTCCATCGCTCCCATTGATCCCGCGAAGCTCGACCGGCTGGCCGAGGTGGCGGTGAAGGTGGGCCTGGGCTTGCGGCCAGGACAGGATCTGCTTCTCACGGCGCCCGCGATCGCGCTGCCGCTGGTCAGGCGGATCGCCGTGCATGCCTACAAGGCCGGCGCCGGCCTCGTGACGCCGATCCTGTCGGACGAGGAGATGACGCTGGCGCGCTACCGCCATGGCCATGACAGCAGTTTCGATCGCGCCGCCGGCTGGCTCTATGAGGGCATGGCCAAGGCGTTCTCGGAGAACACCGCGCGGCTCGCCATCGTCGGCGACAATCCGATGCTGCTGTCGGGAGAGGATCCGTCCAAGGTGGCACGCGCGAGCAAGGCGAATTCGATGGCCTATCAGCCCGCGCTGGAGAAGATCGTCAATTTCGACACCAACTGGAATATCATCGCCTATCCAAGCCCGTCCTGGGCCAAGCAGGTCTTCCCCAACGATCCCGAAGACGTCGCGGTCGGCAAGCTCGCGGATGCGATTTTCGCCGCGTCCCGCGTCGATCGCGAGGATGCGATGGGCAATTGGGCCGGCCACAATGCGGTGCTGCGCGAGCGGACCAACTGGCTCAACGGCCAGCGCTTTCGCGCGCTGCAATATTCGGGACCGGGCACCGACCTCACCATCGGCCTGGCCGACGGCCACGAATGGGAGGGCGGTGCCTCGCTCTCCAAGAACGGCATCAGCTGCAACGCCAATATCCCGACCGAAGAGGTGTTCACCACGCCGCATTGCCGCCGCGTCTACGGCCATGTCGTGAGCTCGAAGCCGCTGTCCTATCAGGGCACGCTGATCGACAACATCGCGGTGCGCTTCGAGGACGGCAAGATCGTGGACGCAAAGGCCTCGCGCGGAGCGGAGGTGCTGAACAAGGTGCTCGACACCGACGAGGGCGCCCGCCGCCTCGGCGAAGTGGCGCTGGTGCCGCATTCCTCGCCGATCTCGCAGAGCGGGCTGTTGTTCTACAACACGCTGTTCGACGAGAACGCGGCGTCTCACATCGCGCTCGGCCAGTGCTATTCGAAATGCTTCGTCAACGGTGCGCAGCTCACCCCGCAGCAGATCGCAGCGCAAGGCGGCAACCAGAGCCTGATCCATATCGACTGGATGATCGGCTCCGCCGAGACCGATATCGACGGCATCTTGCCCGATGGCAGCAAAGTGCCGGTGTTCCGCAAGGGCGAGTGGGCGAAGTAGTCTGCCTCCCTCTCTTCCGGGAGGGATTAGTGCGGCGACGGATTTTCCGTGCGCTCGTTCCTTGGGTGCGGAAAGGTATGTGGGTTCTGGTGCCTTCGCGCATTTTGTCGCACCCCGGTAAAGGACCGGGTCATGTGCGCGGATTTGCAAGGGAATTGCGACGTTAACCGTTTGCACTTGTCGCTTCCGGCTGATTCTCGAAATGGATGTAAGAAAGAATTAAAAACGGGCTACTAGCGTCCGAACATCTTTCGAAACACTCCCGGCCGGATTGGCCGCAAATATCATTTCCCGAGGAAGCAAATGGCATTGATTGAAGTCGGTAGTTGCAACGTGGACCTCGAGCTGCGGCCGATCGAGCCGTCCTGGATCATCGAAGGCAACCCTGTGTCGCGCTCGCGCGTCCTGTCGACGAGTGCCGACGGCACCGCCCAGACCATCATCTGGTACTGCACCGAAGGGCGCTTCAACTGGTACTACGACATCGACGAGACGATCATGATCATGGAAGGATCGATTGTGCTCGAAAGCGAGGGCATGCCGCCGAAGCGTTACGGCCCCGGTGACGTCATTTTCTTCCGCGATGGCGCGCATGCCAAATGGCACGTCGAAGGCCACGTCAAGAAGATCGCCTTCTGCCGCAAGACCAATCCCGTGATGATCGGCTTCCTGATCCGGGTCGTGAACAAGCTCAAGAAGATCTTCACCTCGACCGGCGAGCGCCGCCCCGCCTCGCTGATGGGCGCGGGCTAAAACTCACAACAACTTTCAAGGACGCTTCCCAGCGGCCACGACGAAGACGGGTCGGGAATCAACATCCCGGCCCGTCTTCTCGTTATGACGGCAGCTCGAGCCGGTAGATAGCGGTTGCGGTTTGCGAGAACAGCGCCGTCTTGTCGGCCTCGCTCAGCGATTCTGTGCCGGGAGCTCAACATCTCAATTCCTCAAGCAGCAGCGCGCCTTGCGCAACCGCGCCCGTCATCGCCGGCACAGCGGCGCCTTTGTCAGCCCTTGTGTCGCCTGGCCCTGACGTCGACGATCAGCCGCCAATCGGCCGCGGCGGCCGGCCTCGCCTCGCCGAGCCAATGGAAGGAGTCCCCGGTGATCTCCGTGAAGCTCCACCGCGTCAGCTCGCCGGCTTCGGTCGTGCCTTCCTGCACGATGTCCTCGCCGCGGGGACGGCCGATCTGCTGACGGAAGACGCTGCGACCCGGATCGAACCAGGAGATCCGCCACGCATCGATGGTCGGATCGTAAACGCGAAGCGTCGTGCCGTACCAATTGCCGGCGATCGGAAAGGCCGGCGCGCCCGCGGGCCGGGGTATCATCCAGACGTCCTGGACGGCTCGGCCTTCCAGCACCCAGCCGAAATGAATCTCGCCGGGCGCTACGTGCTTCGTGCCATCGGATCCATGGGCGGTGATCTCGGCATCCCAGTCGCCGACGAAGCGGCCATAGAGTTGAAGCGCCGCCGCATGCTCGGGGTTCGGTCCGTCCGCGTGCAAAAGTCCGGCAAAGTCGGCCATGTCGCTCTCCTGTTGCCGGCAGATCAACACGACCGGCCGGCGGCCGGCTTGGAGAAAATTGCGGCTCAGACCCCGTCGAGGATGATCACCGTCGGCTTCGACGGCAGCGCATCGCGCGACATCCGGAAGGTCCGCCCGGAGCGCCGGTCGATCTCGAACTGCTGGCCGATCCGGCGCATGAAGTCGTCGAGCGGGGTGGCGAAGCGGTGCATCGGCAGCACCACCGAGGCGCGCAACCGCCTGGTGATTTCGGAGATGCCGTCCAGCGACATGGTGTAGGTGCCGTCGATCGGCACCATCACGATATCGAGCCGCCCGATCTGGGCAAAATGGCTGTCGTCGAGCTTGTGATGGAGGTGGCCGAGATGGCCGATGCAGAGGCCCGCGGCCTCGAAGATGAAGATCGAATTGCCGTCGCGGATCATGTCGGTGCCGGCATCGTCGCCGAAATAACGGCGGATGTCGGTCGTGACATTTCGGATGAAGGCATCGCCGATGCGTTCCGACACGATCGCCGGCTTGCCGTCCTCGCTCCAGCCATGCAGCACGTGGGGAATGCGCCTGTCGGGAAAAAGAGTGTAGTGGGTGCTATGGGCGCGGTTCATGGTGGCGACGTCGGGCAGCCGTCCGACCTGATAGGCGCCGCTGTAATCGGTCGCGATGCGCAAGCCGCCGGGCGTGTCGACGTAATAGGTGGAATGGCCGGCATAGGTGATCTCGACCTCGGCCGCGGCCGCCGCCTGCCGGAACGCGACCGGCATCGCACGGGGTGCCGCGTTCGCCATCGCCAGGCACTCGCTGCGCTGCGGCTGCTGGGCGAGGGCAGGTGAGAGAACTGCGCCGAACAGCGCCAAAGCCGCCGAAACAAGTCGCCACATGAATTCGTCCCCGATGACGCCCAGGGGCAAAGTCTAGCGTGCAATGCAGAGCCTCGCCAACAGCTGGCGATCAACAGCGCGTCAGTGTCGCACCTGTCGCTCCCTCATTCTAGTCGCGCTTTGGGCTGAATTTCCAGGTGACCGCGACGAGAGATGCGGTGATCAGGCCGCTGATGAGGCCCGCGACGGGGAGCGCGAGCAGCAGCGCTGCCGTCGCGGCCCAGCCGATCGAGGAGAAGGCTTCGGCAATGGTCGCCAGCCGCGACGAGGTCTGGCGGCGCCGGAATTGGCTGCGCCGGGCCTGCACCCGGAACCAGAGCTGGATCGCCGTCGCGGAGGCCGCGCTGACGATGACCGCGCCGGCACTGATCGCGGCCTGATACGGCGAGGCGAAAGCGAGTGCCGCGACCAGCGGGCAGAAGATGACGGCGACCGCGATCAGCACCACCTCGATCTTGGCGCGGATGAGGCTGGCTGGCGTCAATGGCGCAGTCGCGACCAGGTCGGGGGCGTCCTCGCCCGAGATCGTCAGCCAGGCAAGCCCGCCCGCGAGCTGCCCGGCCGCCATCACGATGACAGGCGTGATCAGCGTCAGCGCCGCCGCGCTGTCGGCAAAATTGCGCCAGAGCAGCAGCGCCGGCGGCACCAGATAGAGCAGCTGCATCAGCGTCTGCGAGATCAGCCAGGGATCGCGCCAGAGCAGCGAGAATTCCTTGCGCCGCAGCGCCTGTTGCCGCGAGCCGGTGCGGAACGGCCGCTCCTTCGCGCGCCACATGCCAGACGTGCCATAGGCCGCGGCATCGATCGCCGTGTCGGCAAAGCGGTGCGAGAAGACCGCCATGACGCTTCCGAGCAGCACCAAAGCGAGCCCCAGGAGCAGCAGCAGGGCCTCGCTATCGCCCATCACCGCCCGCGCCGGCCACCACCAGATGCTGTCGACGTCGGGGGCGTAGGCGGCCAATGTGCCGGAGGTCAAAATGGTGAAGCGCGACAGCGTGCCGTAGGACATGATCGCGGCGACCTGGAGTGCGATCACGAAGCCGGCGCCGATGATCGCGGCGAGGATCTGGGCAATCAGGCGCGTCCGCGCCGGACCGATCAGGCGAAACAACAGGATGGTGACGGCGATCGCGATCGCCGCGCCCGACAGGCCCAGGGCGACGACGACCCCGAACGCGGTGAGCCAGCGCGCACCGCCGCCGATCACGAGCACGTCGATGAACGGCGTCGAGAACAGCAGCGCCATCATCGTGACGGTCAGCGCGATCGCGGCGATGCGGACCGAGAACAGATTGGCCAGCGTCGCCGGCGAGGACATGATCAGATCGAGATCGGCGCGGGCGTAGAACACCCGCGTCACCGATTCGATCGCCTGCGACAGCATCAAGGTCCAGGCGAGAAAGATCGTCGCCGAGATCACGATCAGCGAGGACTTGTCGAGCGGCAGTTGCAGCTCGGCGAAACGGCCGATCACCGCCCAGGCCGGCAGGTGCAGCAGCGCGGCGAAGCAGACGAGGCCGATGATTGCGGCGCGCGTCCGCTTGCGCCGTCCGCCGGTCATCATGGCGAACCATTCGCGCCAGGCGAGCCGGAGCTCGTGGCGGGCGAACCAGGAGAGCGCGGTCGCCGAGCTCATGCGGCTTCCGGCAGCGTCACCAGCGCGATGAAGAGATCCTCCAGGCTGGTATCGGCATCGCCGTTCTGCTGGCGCAATTCGGTCAGCGTGCCTTCGGCGACGAGGCGGCCCGAGGCGATCACGCCGATGCGGTCGGCCATGCGCTCGGCCACCTCGAGAATATGCGTGGTCATGATGACGGTGCAGCCGGCGCGGACACGCTCGCCGAGCAGGCCTTTCACATGGCGGGCCGAGACCGCATCGAGGCCTGTCAACGGCTCGTCGAGGATGATGAGGCGGGGATCGTGCACCAGCGCACCAGCCAGCGCCACCTTCTGACGCATGCCCTTGGAGAACCCCTCGCAGCGCTCGTGCCGGTGCGGCGCGAGGCCGAGCGAGGAGAGCAGGTCCTGGGCGACCGGCTCGGACACCGACGGCGCGATGCCCCAGAGGCCGGCGACGAATTCGAGATATTCGAGCGGGGTCAGCTTGTCGTAGATCATCGGCTCGTCGGAGACCCACGCCATCACCTGCTTGGCGGCCACGGGGTCTTGGAGCGCATCGATGCCGAAGATCGAGACGCGGCCGGCATCGGGGCGCAGCAGGCCCGCCACCATGCGCAAAGTCGTGGTCTTGCCGGCGCCGTTGGGGCCGACCAGCGCATAGAATTCGCCGGCGTGGACGGTGAGATCGAGGCTGTCGACCGCCAGACGGTCAAAACGCTTCGTTAACCCCAGGACTTCGAGCGCCGAGCTGTCCGGCTTCATGACGGCCACACCATCCGGTTTTGCATCGCTTTCGACCATGATCCGAAGATGTTTCGGCACGGTGAATCGCGCCGCAGCAAATTCCGTGATCCGGATTGGACTAAAGGCAAGTCACCCGTACAAGTCACCGTTTGTTGACAGCGCTCGGCGGTTCAGGCTGAATTGGTTCCGGACAAATGGCGCTAGCGCAGCGAAATGACTGCCTAGCGACTGGACACAAGATGCGGCAAGGCGGTCGGGAAGAGCCGCCGGTTGCATCGGGAGGACGCGCGTCAATGCTGGATTTCGTTCAGCAGCTGGTCAGCGGTGTTGCGCTCGGCTGCGTCTACGGCCTGATCGCGCTCGGCTTCGTGCTCGTCTACAAGGCCACCGAGGTCGTCAATTTCGCCCAGGGCGATCTGATGATGCTCGGCGGCTTCTTCGCCTTCACCTTCATCGGCATGATGGGCCTGAACTACTGGATCGGCTTTGCCGGTGCGGTGGCCGCAATGGCCCTGTTCGGCATGCTGGCGGAGCGCGTGGTGGTGCGGCCGATCCTCGGCTATCCGCAATTCTCCATCATCATGGCGACCATCGGCCTCGGCTATTTCCTGCGCTCGATCGCCGGCATGATCTGGGGCACCGATGATCTGAAGATCGAGACCCCGTTCAGCCAGGGCGTGCTGCGGATCGGCTCGTTGGTGCTCGCCTACGACAAGCTGTCGGTAATCGCGGCGACGATGATCCTGTGCACGCTGCTGTGGCTGTTCTTCAACAAGACCACGCTCGGCACCGCGATGCGTGCCAGCTCCGAGAACATGCTCGCGGCGTACTACATGGGCATTCCGGTCAAGCGCGTGGTGTCGATCGTCTGGGCGATCAGCGCGGCGGTCGCGACCTGTGCCGGCGTGCTGCTGGCGCCGATCACCTTCATCCATTCCAATGTCGGCCTCGTGCTCGGCCTCAAGGCGTTTCCGGCCGCGGTGCTCGGCGGCTTCGGCTCGATCCCGGGCGCCGTGGTCGGCGGCGTCCTGATCGGCGTGATCGAGAGCATGGCCGGCTTCTACCTGCCCGAAGGCTGGAAGGACGTCGCGCCCTATCTCGTGCTGCTCGCCGTGCTGCTCCTGAAGCCCGAAGGCCTGTTCGGCCACCACGTCCGCAAGAAGGTCTGAACGCATGCGCTTCCTGTTCAAGACCGACTATGAGGACGACATCAAGCTGTTCCCGCATTCGGGCTATTGGGTCTCGTACGGCGTCCTGCTCGCGCTGCTGCTGATCGCGCCCTATGTGCTCTCCAGCTATCTGATGAGCCAGCTGGTCTTCGTCTGCATCTACGCGATCGTCGGCGTCGCGCTTCTGATCCTGACCGGCTTCACCGGCCAGGCCTCGCTCGGCCACGCCGCGTTCCTCGCCATCGGGGCCTACACGGCCGCTTATTTGCAGACATACAACGTGCCGTTCCCGGTCTACTTCCTCGCCGCCGGGCTCTTGACCGGCATGATCGGCGCGATGGTCGGCTTTCCCGCCCTGCGGCTGACCGGCATCTATCTCGTCATCGCCACCATCTCCTTTGCCCTGATCGTCGAGGAGATCCTGGCGCGCTGGGAAAGCGTCACCCACGGCAACGAGGGCATGCGGGTCAAGACGCTGTCGCTGCTCGGCGTCGCGGTGCCACGCGACAGCCCGACCTTCTATTACCTCTGCCTTGCCGTGCTGGTGCTGACCATCGTCGGCACGCTCAACCTGCTGCGCTCGCCGACCGGACGCGCCTTCGTCGCGATCCGCGACAGCGAGACCGCGGCGCGCAGCATGGGTGTCAACGTCGCGCTCTACAAGGTGAAGTCCTTTGCGATCTCGGCGGCGATCACCGGCTTTGCCGGCGTGCTGTTCGCCCACAAGCTCTCCTTCATCTCGCCGGAAATGTTCACGCTGCAGCTCTCGATCGAGTTCATCATCGTGATCCTGATCGGCGGTGCCTTCAGCCTGCACGGCGCGGTGCTGGGCGCGATCTTCATCGTGATGATCGATCCGTTCCTGACTTACCTCAAGGACGACATGCCCGGCATGATCGCCGGGATCGCGGCGGCATTCGGCGCCGGCCCGGCCACCGCGGGAGATATCCAGTCGAAGGTCGCGGCCTTCGCCTCGCTCAACGGCCTGAAGGGCGCGATCTACGGCATCATCATCGTGCTGTTCGTGCTGTTCGAGCCGCTCGGCCTCTACGGCCGCTGGCTGAAGATCAAGCTCTTCTTCCAGCTGTTCCCGCTCTACAAGCGCGCCACCTTCAAGCGGCAGAAGATCTACGTGAAGTCGGAGCGGAACCGATGAGCTATTTCCGCGCCGAGAACCTGTCGCTGCATTTCGGGGGCCTCAAGGCCGTCGATGCGGTATCCTTCGCGCTCGAGAAGGGCGAGATCCTGTCGATCATCGGGCCGAATGGCGCCGGCAAGAGCTCGATCTTCAACCTGATCTCGCGGATCTACCGGCCGACCTCGGGCCGGATCTTCTTCGAGGACCAGGACATCACGGAAGAGGCGCCCTACGACATCGCCAAGCTCGGCATCGCGCGCACCTTCCAGAACATCGAGCTGTTCGAGAATGCGACCGTGCTCTCCAACCTTCTGGTCGGCCGCCATCGGCACTCGACCACGCAGCTCTGGCAGGAGCTGCTGTTCCTGCCGAGCGTGCGGGCCAACGAGAAGGTGCACCGCCGCAGGGTCGAGCAGGTCATCGAATTCCTCGATCTCGAACCCTATCGCGACAAGCTGATCTCCGGCCTGCCTTACGGCGTGCGCAAGGTGATCGAGCTGGCGCGCGCCCTGTGCTCGGAGCCGAAGCTGATCCTGCTCGACGAGCCGTCCTCCGGTCTCAACGTCGAGGAGACCGACGACATGTCGTTCTGGATCCGCGACATGAAGAGCGAGCTCGGCATCACCGTGCTGATGGTCGAGCACGACATGTCGCTGGTCAATCGCGTCTCCGACCGGGTCATCGCGCTGAACTACGGCAGGGTGCTGGCGATGGGCTCGCCCGCCGAAGTGCAGCAGCACCCCGACGTCGTCGCCGCGTATCTGGGAGCCTGACGCATGGATGCTGCGGTGACACCCGATATCATCCTGAAGCTCTCCAACATCGAGAGCTATTACGGGCCGATCATGGCGATCCGCGGCATCTCGCTGGAGGTGCCGCGCGGCCGCATCGTCACGCTGCTGGGGGCCAATGGCGCCGGTAAGACCACCGTGCTGAAGACGATCTCGGGCATTCTCGACCCGCAGAAGGGCTCGATCGAATTCCTGGGCAAGCCGATCCAGCGCATGGAGGCCGACCGGATCGTCCGGCTCGGCCTCAGCCATGTGCCGGAGGGGCGGGAGGTGTTCCCGTTCCTGTCGGTGCGCGAGAACCTGATGATGGGCGCCTATCCGCGCAAGGACCGTGACGGCGTGGCGGAGGACCTGGAGCGCGTCTACGGCTATTTCCCGCGCCTGAAGGAGCGCATCAACCAGCCGGCCGGCCAGCTCTCCGGCGGCGAGCAGCAGATGCTCGCGATCGGACGCGCCCTGATGAACCGGCCGACGCTGCTCTTGCTCGACGAACCCTCGCTCGGCCTGTCGCCGCTGCTGGTGAAGGAGATCTTCACCATCATCCGGCGCGTCAACGAGGAGCAGGGCATGTCGATCCTGCTGGTCGAGCAGAACGCCAAGGTGGCGCTGGAGACGGCGCATTACGGCTACGTGCTGGAGATCGGCCGCATCGTGATGAACGACAGCTGCGACCGCTTGATGCATTCCCAGGACATCCAGGAGTTCTACCTTGGCGCCAAGGAAGCCGGCGCCCGCGGCGAGCGGCGCTGGAAGAAGAAGAAGACGTGGCGGTGAGGAAGAGCTGGCAGTAAGATGGGAATTCCCATCCGCAAGCAAAGACCGCCGGCAAGGCAGGCAGCGGAGGGGAGAGCGACAAGGAGGAGAGGCGCATGGCCCGACCGGCGGTGCTGACGGTCGCTGATACGATCGCAAGGAGCTTTTTGCGCGCTGCGGAGACGCGGGGCGATCGGCCGGCTATCCGCGAGAAGAAGTTCGGAATCTGGCAACCGACGAGCTGGCGCGAATGGCTCGCGATATCGAAGGAGATCGCCTACGCGCTTCATGCCACCGGCTTCAGGCCCGGCGACGTCGCCTCCATCATCGCCAACGCCGTCCCGGAATGGGTCCATGCCGACATGGGCATCCTGTGCGCCGGCGGCGTCTCCTCGGGCATCTACCCGACCGACGCATCGTCCCAGGTCGAATACCTCGTCAACGATTCCGGGACGAAAGTCATCTTCGCCGAGGACGAGGAGCAGCTCGACAAGATTCTCGCCTGCCGTGCCCGCTGTCCGTCCCTGCAGAAGATCATCGTGTTCGACATGGAGGGTCTCAGCGGCTTCTGCGACGACATGGTGATGTCGCTCGACGAATTTCGTGCGCTCGGCCGCAACCACATGGTCGGGCGCGAAGCGCTGTGGCAGGAGATGATCGACAGCCGCAGCGCCGGCGACCTCGCCATCCTCGTATACACGTCCGGCACGACCGGCCCGCCCAAGGGCGCGATGCACGCCAACCGCAGCGTCACGCACCAGATGCGCCACGCCAACGACTTCATCCCGGCGCGGGAAGACGAGGACAGGCTGATCTTCCTGCCGCTCTGCCACGTCGCCGAGCGCATCGGCGGCTATTACATCTCGGTCGCGCTGGGCTCGGTGATGAATTTCGCCGAGAGCCCGGAGACAGTGCCGGACAATCTGCGCGAGGTGCAGCCGACCGTTTTCCTCGCGGTGCCGCGCATCTGGGAGAAATTCTACTCCGCCATCACCATCGCGCTGAAGGATGCGACGCCGCTGCAGCAATGGGTCTATCGCCGCGCCATCGGCATCGGCTACCGCATGGTCGAGTACAGGCTCGAGGGCAAGCCGCCGCCGCTGTCGCTGCGGCTCGCAAGCCGCATCGCCTACCGGGTCGCATTCCGCAACATCCGACGCATGATCGGGCTCGACCGCTGCCGCATCGCCTTCACCGGCGCAGCGCCGATCGCGCCGGAGCTGATCCGCTGGTATCTCGCGCTCGGCATCGACATGCACGAGGTCTACGGCCAGACCGAGAATTGCGGCGTCGCCACCATGATGCCGGCGGAGCGGGTCAAGCTCGGCTCGGTCGGCACCGCGGTGCCCTGGGGCGAGGTCGCGCTGTCGCCCGAGGGCGAGATCCTGATCAAGGGCGACTTCCTGTTCATGGGTTATTTGAACCAGCCGGAGAAGACCGCCGAGACCATCGATTCACGCGGCTGGCTGCATACCGGCGACGTCGGCGCCATCGACAATGAAGGCTTCGTCCGGATCACCGACCGGATGAAGGACATCATCATCACCTCCGGCGGCAAGAACATCACGCCGTCCGAGATCGAGAACCAGCTCAAATTCTCGCCCTACATCTCCGATGCGGTCGTGATCGGCGACAAGCGGCCGTATCTCACCTGCCTCGTGATGATCGACCAGGAGAATGTCGAGAAATTCGCCCAGGACCACGACATTCCCTTCACCAATTATGCCAGCCTGTGCCGGGCGACGGAGATCCAGGACCTGATCTGGCGCGAGATCGAGCAGGTCAACGGCAATTTTGCCCGCGTCGAGACCATCAAGAAGTTCTACCTGATCGAGCGCCAGCTCACGCCCGAGGACGAGGAGCTGACGCCGACCATGAAGCTGAAGCGCGGCTTCGTGAACAAGCGCTATGCCGCCGAGATCGAAGCAATGTATCGCCAGCGCGCCGTGGCATGAGGCGCCGGACTATCTGAGAAAGCGAAGGAGCGACGGCCCCCGCCCTTCGCGTAATACGGGCCTTTAGGAGAGGAGACGTCAATGTCGAAATCGTTCAGCGCGTTCGGCCTTGCTGTGAGTGCCGTGGTGCTCACCTGTCTGCCGGCCGCGGCGCAGACCAAGGTCACCAACGAGGGCATCTCGGCAAGCGAGATCGTCATCGGCACCCACCAGGATCTGTCGGGTCCGATCAAGGGGTGGGGTGTCCCGGTCGCAAACGGCATGAAGATGGCGACCGAGGAGATCAATGCGTCCGGCGGCGTCAACGGCCGCAAGATCCGCCTGGTCGTCGAGGACAGCGGCTATGATCCGAAAAAGGCCGTGCTGGCGTCGCAAAAGCTGATCGAACGCGACAAGATCTTCGCGATGGTGGGGCCGATGGGATCGCCCACGGTGCTTGCCGCGCAGGACATCCTGCTCGACGCCGGCGTGCTGCAGCTCTTTCCGCTGACGGCGGCCGAATTCACCTTCAAGTTCGATCCGGCCAAGCCGCAGGAGCGGCTGAAGTTCAACAATTTGCTGCCCTATGTCGAGAGCACGCGCGCAGCGCTCAAATACATGATTGAGGCGAAGAATTTCAAGAAGCCCTGCATCATGCATCAGGACGACGAGTACGGAAAGAACGTGCTCGATGGCTTCAACCAGCAGCTCGCCGCCATGAAGCTGCAGCCGGCCTCGATCACGAGCTACAAGCGCGGCGCCTCCGACTTCTCGGCGCAGGTCGCCAAGATGAAGTCAGACGGCTGCGACCTCGTCGTGCTCGGCGCGGTGCTCCGTGAGCCGATCGGCACGATGAGTGAAGCGAAGAAGCTCGGATGGGATGTCACCTTCCTCGGTGCCACGCCCGTTAACGTGCTCGAAGTGCCGGCGCTCGGCAAGGAAGTCGTGGAAGGCTTGTATGCCGCTTCGAACTTCGAAATTCCCTATGAGGACACCGCGAAAGGAAAGGTGAAGGACTGGCTCGTCAACTACAAGAAGATGTATGGCACCGACGCCAACACCCAGGCCATCATCGGCTACAACGCGGTGATGACGTTCGCGCATTATGCCAACAAGGCCGGCAAGGATCTGACTGGCCAGAAGATGCTCGACGCGCTGGAGTCCGGCGACAAGTTCCAGGACATCTTCAATTCGCCGCCGACGGTGTTCTCGAAGACCAACCACCTCGCCACCACCATCACCCAGGTGCAGCAGGTCAAGAACGGCCGCTGGGTGCTGGTGAAGGACAATCTGATGTTCTGATGCTTCTTGCCTCTCCCCGCGTGCGGGGAGAGGCCGCGTCGCGAAGATGCGATGCAGGTGAGGGGGACTCTCCGCGAGTCCAACTCTCACCGTGATCGCAGAGACAGCCCCTCACCCCAACCCTCTCCCCGCGAAGAGCGGGGAGAGGGAGAAGAGACAAGCTACGATCCCCCGCCCGCCGTTCCAGAATTCACCGGCGCCAGCTCGTCCTCCCGGCAGCGCCAGCCGTCGGCGGCTTTCACGAAAGCAAAGGTCCGCTGGATGCGCAGGCGGCGCGTCACGTTGAAGGATCCCGCCTGGCGCTCGTTGTTGGCGGCGCCTGCCTGCGGACGGCCCGTCCTTACGTCCCAGCAGGTGCCGGTGCAGGTGGTCGCGACCTTGCTGCACATGGTGAAGGGCGCCAGCACGGCCATCTCGATCTCGCCCGTGACCTGCGCCTCCTGCTCGGCCACCTGGCTGTCGAGCGCGTAGACGCGGTTGATGCGCAGGAAGTTGCCGCAGGAATTGGCCGCATGGATCCGCGCCGCGCAGAAGTCGATCGCGTCGGTGTCGGGGAGGCGGGCCGCGACCTGCCGGCCGAACACCTTCCGGGGGTCTGCCTTCGCCGCCCGGATTTCCTCGGTCTTGCGCCTCAAATAATCGGCGAGACAGTCCTCGGCGGATTCAAGCTCCTGCAGCGGCACGTTCTCCTTGCCGACCAGATTGCATTTGCGATCGCGCTCGCGGGTCCACCTGCCATATTCGGCGAAGGCAAAGCGCGCCGCGGTGGGGTCCAGCTTGCCGATCAGGCCGAGCACCTGGGCATTGAGCTCCGCCTCCGCCAGCGTCAGCGCTGGGTCCGCGCAGATCAGCGCGCCCGCTGCGGTGTTGGCTGCCAGGCAGTCGAAGTCGGGATCGCGCACGATCGCGGCGCGCTCCTCGGTCACCTTGAGCAGGCACGCCTTCACCCGATCGAAATCATCGGCGCGGACGGGGCTCTGCCCGACGATAGCGCAGCTGAGATTGCGCTGGCGGACCCAGATCGCATTCTCCTCGATCGCGGGTAGGCGATCGGGCAGGCGGGCGAGCCGCGCCTCGATAGCCGTGCTCAGCTTCTCGGCGGCGGCCGCAAGCGTGGCATCACCGCAGAACAATTGGTTGCCGGGGTCGCGAATCTGCTGGCAGTTGTTCTTGGCGAATAGCGGCAGCCGATCGGCGATGGAGCTGTCGGATGGCGCGGATTGCGCGAAGGCCGGGACGGCCGGCAATGCCAGTAGCGCAAGCACAGACAGCACGGTGATGCGCATTCTCGTCGTCCCCCAGCGTGGCCCCGGCCATGCTAGCGTTCCGCGTGGCGCGGTGGAATGGCCTTGTGGGGAAGTTGCAGTGATGCGCAGGTATGAGGCTGCCGAACCGATCAACGTGCCTCGGCAGCGACCATCGAGAATCGCACGGGTTCGTCGACATATTTCAGCACGCCCGACGGGTAGAGTGCGAACAGCGGCTGGTAGCTCCGCGCAGCGTCGTCCTCGAGCATCGCCATGCGGCGGTTGTCGAGCATCAGCCAGTGGCCGTCGAGCTTTGCCGCGGCAACCGCATGATCTTCACCGGCCCTGACGTCGCGCACCACGACGATGCGAAGGTCTTCGGCGGCAATTCCTGCCAGCCGCAGCGCGGCCAGCTTGGCGATGGCGTAGTCCTCGCAATCGCCGGTGCCGTTCGCGAAGGTCGCAAGCGGTGAGCTCCAGACGTCGTCGATGCCGTCATTGGCGGCCCGGATGGCGAGGTTGACGGCGCGGTTGGTCTCGCCGAGCCGTGCGCGGCCGTCGCGGGTGCGGGCCTGGTCGACGATGGCGAGCAGCTTCAGGGCCGCAGGCGATGCGCAATTGTCCCGGTCGCCGTCGCACAGCGCAAGCTGCACCATGTCGTCGTCCAGCCTGTCCTTCAGCGCGAGCCATTTTTGCCGCAGGCTCCCGGACGAAATGGCGAAGGCGAACACGCCGAACGGCTCGGCGGATTTGCGCACGAGAAGGCCGGCTCCCGGCGACAGCAGCGAGCCGGCGCGAAGCTCGGCGGCCGATCCGAACAGGAACAATCCGCACAGGACAAGGATTGCGCGCCAGGCGCGCGAGCGAGCAGCGGTCTCCATCTGACATCCCCTTGCCTGGCTTCGCCGGGTCCCCCTCGACCTCGACGTGCCGGGCTTTGTTGCTTTCGGGGAGATAGTGCGAGACGGGCCGTTTTGTTCTGCTTAACGCGCCCGGCTGGGATGGCAAAACCGGGCAACAGGCTGAAATGGACCTGCCTAGATTGCGTAAAACTTTACGATTCGCCGGCTAGAAGGTATCCGGCTGCTGTCAGCCCGAGGGCAACTGCAGGCGCTGGTTGTAGGATGGCCGAATCTGCGCGTCATGGCTAACACCCCCAAATTCATGGGGTTCTGTTAGTTAGGTCACAGATTTAACCCCGTATTTGCCGCAGGATGTGGCGGGACCTCGCGAAGGAAAGATGACACAAGTATCTGCTCCGCAAATATACAGCAGATTACTCTGGATGACTGGAAATGTGCGCAAAAATGCCGAATTCGACTTCGGAATATTTGATGGATTACTTCGGCTTCTCTCGCGGGGGGGCGACCCGCGGGGGCTTCTGAAGCCAAGTGATGCGAAATCACACAAGCAATAGATGGTATCGCTAAGGACTTGCTAATGCTATGCAAGCTTAGGCAATTGATACTTACTTAAATTTTAACCCTTTTACGGTGCCCGGTTGAATTACGCTGGCCAATTTGACGGCGCGATTTCCTTGGACGGCCAGGGTTCCCGCTCGCCCGGCAATGCCCATGTCGATTCCTTTACGGCGAAGGCGCATGGTCACGTGCCCGAGGGCGCGTTCGTCGTTCCCGACCCCAACCTGATCTTCAACGGCGAGTTCAAGCGCACAGGCCTCGATCTCGTCTTGTCCCACGAGGGTCACGAGTTCGTCGTTCACGATTATTTCCGAGGGGACAAGCGCGCCGCGCTCGCCTCGCCCGATGGCGCCCACCTCACCGGCGAAATCGTCAGCGCGCTTACCGGCCATGTCCAGGTTGCGCAAGCCGCGCCCGGCGCTGCCGCGGCCCAGGTCATCGGCCACGTCACCAAGCTCGTGGGCAGCGCGACCGCGATCCGCAACGGCGTCTCGGTCATCCTGAACAACGGCGACAACGTCGAGAAGGGCGACGTGGTTTCGACCGGCGCCGACTCGACCCTCGGCATCACCTTCATCGACGGCACCGTGTTCGGCCTGTCCTCGAACGCGCGGATGGTGCTGAACGAAATGGTCTACGACCCCAACGGGTCGAGCAATTCCTCGTTGCTGAGCCTCGTCGCCGGCACCATCACCTTCGTCGCCGGCGAGACCGCCAAGCACGGCGACATGAAGATCGACACCCCGGTCGCCACCATGGGCATCCGCGGCACCGCGGTGCTCACCCAGATCAATTTCGTCGTTCCCGCCGGCGGCGGCGATCCGCAGCCGCAGGCGAGCTTCCAGGTGCTGGTCGAGCCGAACGGCACGACGGGCTCCTATATCCTGTTCGACAAGGTCACGCTGCTGCCGATCGCGACGGTCAACCAGGCCGGCCAGATGATCCAGATCAGCGGCGGCAACGTCTCGATCTCAAATGCGCTGATGTCGCCGGACGTGCAGAAGCTGATCACCGACGTGTTCACGCTGAAGTTCTCCGACAACAACACCAACACCAAGCTGACCACGAACTTCACCGACACGCTCACGCCGATGAGCCTGGACGTGGTGTTCAAGTCGAGTTCCGGCGCCACCGCGGTCGCGACCTTCGTCAACCTCACTCCGCAGGGATCGGAAGGGCCCAGCACGCCCACGCCGCCCGTCGTGCGTATTCCCGGCCAGCCGATCGCGCAGAGCTTTGACGCCAGCGGCATCGTGAAGACGGCGTTCGCGTTGACCGAGCGTGCCGGCGCGACCGGCGACACGCATGCCGATACGATTACCGGCCTGATCAGATTCGTGGATCAAAACCTCGGCGACAAGCCGACGGTGAGCATCAGCCTCGCCGAAGCGCCGAACTATGTCTACAAGGACGCCGGCCAGCACGACGTCACCGGTTCGCTGACCGATCTGCAGAAGCACGACATCGCAGCGACGCAGATCCAGATCAGCGTCGTCCCCGACGCCGGCAACAACAACAACGGCTCGGCGATCTGGACCTACACGCTCCCGGACCACGTCTTCGACTTCCTCGCTGCCGGCGAAACCGTGACCCTGACCTACATGGTCCGCGTCGATAGCAATTTCGCCGTGAACCCCGAGTCGAAGTTCATCCCGATCACCATCACGATCACGGGGACCAACGACAAGCCGGCGATCACCACCGATGTCCCGATCATCACCTTCGAGGGCGGCACCAGCGTGCCGGGTGGCCCGCTCACCAGCGATGTGCCGACGTCGGGTACGCTGAATTTCAACGACGTCGATCTCACCGACAAGCATACCGTGTCGGTGGCGCTGACCAGTGCGACTCTGCCTGATGGCAGCGTGCCGCCGGGTCCGCTTGCGGCGTTCCAGAGCGCGATGTCCGTCGCGATCGCGGCCGGCGCCGACAGCACCGGGGACGGCACCGGCACCATCAACTGGTCGCTGGCCGATCTGCCGGTCTATTTGGCCGATTTCATCCCCCAAGGCGCGGTGCTGACGCTGGTCTACACCGTGACGCTCACGGACTCGCAAGGCGCGACCTCGCAGCAAACCATCACCGTTACGATCACGGGCACCGATGCGCCTGCCGTGGTGTGGATCGCGACCGACAAGCCCGGCGTTCCCTCCGGCGGGTTCTGGAAGGACGCGGGCAACTGGGCCACCGGCACGGTCCCGACCAGCGGCGACGACGTCATCGTCATCACCGATCAGCTCCACGGCCTGACCCCGTCCTATCCGGTGACGATCGACGTGGCGGCCTTCGCCAAATCGTTGACCCTCGACGACTACGACACCACGCCGGGCCACAATGTGCCGGAGGTGATCAACAAGAGCACGCTGACCATCGGCGGCAAGCTCACCCTGAATGCCGACGCGAAGTTCACCAACTGGCTTGGAAGCCACGTCACCGTCGGCGGGGCGATCGAGGTCGAAACGATCACCCGGACATCCGGCGTGGTCGTCACCAACACCAGCACGATCACGAATGCGGGCACGCTCACCCTGGAAGCGGGCGGCACGATCGATACGCTGACTGCCATCGCCAATTCCGGCATGATCGACCTGTCCGGCGGAACGCTGGTGCTGAAGAGCGATGTCGCCAATAGCGGCGGCACCATCCAGGCCGATGCCGGCGCGACGCTGGTCGTCGACGGTGCGACGATCGACGGCGGCACCGTCGCCATTCTCGGCACGCTGGAATCGACCGGCGTCAACGCCATCGATGATGCCGAGATCACGATCGCCAGCACCGGCATGCTGTCCGTCACCAGCGGCACGCTGACGATCGATCCGGCTACGATCCACGCCATCACCAATCAAGGCCTGATCGAAGCGGTGGCCGGCGGCACGCTGAAGCTGACGGCCGCCATCATCGCCAATACCGGCGGGACGATCTCGGTCGATAACGCTTCAAAGCTCTATCTGACCGGCGTCTCGATCAACGGCGGCAGCCTGAGCAATGCCGGCAATCTCTACAGCGTCTCGGGCTCCAACACGATCACGGCTGGTGTCGCCAACACCGGCGGCACCATCGAAGTCCAGGCCGGCACGCTCAACCTCGCCGGCGGCATCATCGGCGCCGGTACGCTGATCATCGACAATGGCGCGAAGCTCGAGCTCGGCGGCGCCGACGCGCAGAATGTCACGTTCGCCGGCGGCACCGGCACGCTGCAGCTCGACAAGGTCGCCGGCCAGAGCTTCACCGGCACCATCTCGGGCGAGATCTCGGCCGACGGCATATTCACGATCACCGGCAACGCCGACATTACAACGTCGACGGGCGATGCGCTCGACCTTACGGTATCGCAGGCGGCGCATGCCGGCGTCGTGCTGACGCCAACCGGCACGCTCACGGGCGCGATCAACGGCATCGGCGTCACCCAGAACGGCGTCGGCGACATCACGCTGACCGCGACGGGCGACATCACCGGCCTCGCCGGCCACGGCATCTGGCTGAGCGACGGGACGACCGGCTCAGGCGATATCACGGTCAACGATCTCACCGGCAAGGCGACCGGCACCGGCGCGAATTCGGTCGGCGTCCTCGTCGAGAATATCAACGCCGCCAATGCCGGTGACATCTCGATCACCCAGCTCGGCGGCGCCGTGGGTGGCGCATACGGTATCGACGCGCTCACGCAGGGCGACGGCGACATCACCATCGATGCCGGCGGCGCGATCGCAGGCAGCTCGATCTATGGCATCCGCTCGCGCAGCTATGGCAGCGGCAACCAGACCGTCACGACGGAGGTGGGCAGCGCCATCACCTCGGGCAGTTCCGGCATCGTTGCCGTCAACCGTGCGAACTCGCTCGACGCTGCCGACCTGAGCACGATCACGGTCAATGCCCACGGCACGATCAATTCCGGCAGCAGCCTGAACCTGTCCGGCAATGCGCCGGCCGGCATCGAGGCTGGCTACGCCGGTGCCACGACCGGCACCAGTGCGAACACGAATGTCAATGCCACCGTGATCGTCAACAATCACGCCGACATCACCGCGGTGGGCCACGGCATCATCGCCTTCAATTACGGCAATGGCGACGTCACGGTGAACAGCTTCGCCGGGACGGCGATATCGGTCTCGGGCGCCCAGAGCATCGGCATCAACGCCGCGGCCTTGAGCGGCGGCACGGGCGACGTGACGGTCACGCTCGGCGAGGATGTCACGATCTCGGGCGCGACGAGCTACGGCATAAGGGCCTACAGCCTCGATGCCGGTGACATCACGGTCACCCTGGCGGATGGGGACAATATTACCTCGGGCAGCTCGGGCATCGTCGCGGTCAACTACGCCGTCGCGATCGCGGCCGGCCTGGGCAGCACGATTTCGGTCGAGGCGCACGGCACGATCCATTCCGGCTCGACCCTGAACAACGACGGCACGACGCCGGGCGGGATCATCGCCGGCTACAAGCCGGGCGGCACCGGCACTTTCTCGAGCGCAGTCAATGGCGACGTCATCGTCGCCAGCGATGCGACGATCACAGCCGGCGCAGGTTACGGCATCGAGGCGTTCACCTGGGGCGCCGGGGACGTCACGGTCACGACCGGCGCGACGTCGTCGATCACCGCGACAGCAGGCATCGCGATCGGCGCCTTCGATCATGGCGGCGGCGACGTCAGCATCACCAACGCGGGCTCCGCCACCGGCACGGTCGGCCTCGCCGCCGTCGCGAACGGCGCCGGCGATATCACCATCGTCAACGATGGCAGCATCACCAGCACGAGTCTGGCCGGCATCAGCGTCACGCAGAACGCGGCCGGTGCGACCGGCTCGACACACATCACCAATTCCGGATCGATCGCAGCTCCGACCGGCCACGCCGCGATCTTCATCCAGGAGAACGCGACCGGGACGGCGACGATCGACAATTCCGGCACGATCGGTCCCGCCGTCGCCGCCAACGTGACTGCCACGACTTACGCCATCGTCGAGACCGGCGGCGCCGTCGAGATCAACAACACTGGCGACATCAACGGCAACATCTCGGTCGCCAGCGCCACGTTCAACAACAACGCGGGCGGCACCTGGACGGTCGCCGGCACCAGCGTCTTCGGCAACGCGTCGTCGATCGTCAACCATGGCGACATCGATCTGCTCGGCGACATCGATTTACTCGGCGGCGCCTCGATCTCCGGGACCGGGCTGAGCATCGAGAATGATGGCGATATCGACAGCTGGGGCACGGCGTCGATCTCGGGCACCATTGCCAACACCGGCAACATCGAGGTCCATGACGGTGAGTTGACCTTGTTCGGCTCGCTGTCCGGCACGGGATCGGTCACCGTCGACGCCGGCGCGCTCCTGAAGCTCGAAGGCACGGTGGCGCAGACGATCACGCTCGAGGATGACGGCGCGGGCCTTCAGATCGATACCGCGACCTTTGGCGGTTCGATCGCAGGGCTGTCCGCGAACGATACGATCGACCTGTCAACCATCAATTACGGGCCCGGCACCAGCGCGGTTTATGTCGCCAATTCCGACCCCTCGACCGGCGGCGTGCTGACGGTCTGCGACTCCGACGGCAACCATATCAGCCTGAACCTGACCGGCGCCGACTACAGCAATGCGCATTTCGCCGGCAGCGACGACGGCACCGGTCACACGCTGATCACGATCAACGCGAGCGACGACGCGCCGGCCTTCGACATGTCCTCGGCAGCGCTGACCGCAAACTTTTCCGAGCGCGTGGATACCACCGGTTCGTCCGACCAGGACCCGGTGCCGACGGCAACGGGATCCGTCGACTTTACCGATATCGACCTGACCGACCGTCCGACGGCGACGATCACGCACCAGGCCACGACATGGCTGGCTGCCGATCACAGCACGGAACTGACCTTGACGTCTGGTCAGGCCGCCGCGCTCGAGCAGGCCTTGGCGATCCTCGGGACCGGCAAGAACAACGGCGCGGTCGACTGGAGCTATTCGATCGCCGACAGCGCGCTGGATTTTCTTGGCGAGGGGCAGACCGCAACGGTGGTCTCGACCATCACCCTCGACGACCATCAAGGCCAGAATACCACGGCCGATGTCACGGTGACGATCACCGGCAAGAACGACGCGCCGACGCTGAATGGCGCGACGCTCGGCGCGATCAGCGAAGATGCCACTGCTCCCGCCGGGTCCAGCGTCGGGGCGCTCTTTGCCGCCGGATTCCACGATGCCGATGCGGGCGCGAGCTTCAAGGCCGTCGCCGTCACGGCCTCCCATGCAACCGCCGCGGAAGGCGTCTGGCAGTACCAGGTTGCCGGTAGCAGTCAGTGGACAGATATCGCGGGTGTCAGCGACAGCAGCGCGCTCGTGCTTGCCACCGACACGCTGGTCCGCTTCGTGCCGGCCGCGGACTTCAGCGGCGCGCCGGGTAGCCTCGACGTGCATGCCCTGGATGATACCTATGGCGGCAATGTCACGACGCCCGTCCTGATCGATATCACGTCGCCCTCGATCGGCTCCAGCGTCTCAGCGGCGGCGACGCTGAGCACGGAAGTGACCCCCGTGGCCGATGCGCCGGCGTTCAACATCGACCATACGCCGATCGCGGATGCGGGAGAGTTCCTGGTCAACACCACGACCGCGAACGACCAGACCTACAGCGCGATCGGCACGCTCTCGGACGGCGGCTACGTTATCGCTTGGGTGTCGCAGGGGCAGGATGGCGACGGCGCCGGCATCTACGCTCAGCACTATGCCAGCTCCGGCGCAAAGATCGGGGGCGAGTTCCGTGTCAACACGGCGACCGCGGGCAATCAATCGAGCCCGTATGTCGTCGGGCTGGAAGGCGGAGGGTTCGTCGTGAGCTGGACCTCCGGCAGCGACAACGGGGCGACCATCCACCTGCAGCGCTTTGATTCTTCGGGTTCGCCGGCAGGCGGCGAGGTCTCCCTCGCCGGATATGGCGAGAACGCGACGCTTGCCGCGCTGTCGAACGGCGGCTTCGTCATCACCTACGTCACGTCCGACGCCAGCGCGTCAGGCACTTACGGGATCGTCTACGATTCCAGCGGGGTCCCGACGTCCGGACCTTTCCTGATCAACACGACGACAGTCAGCCAGCAGCAGGGCGATTCCGTCGCCGGGACCGCCGATGGCGGCTTCGTGGCGTCTTGGCATTCCTATGGTCAGGACGGGGGATCGGGCAGCTGGGGCGTCTACTTCCAGCGGTTCGATGCGCAAGGTAACAAGCTCGACGGAGAGGTGCAGGTCAACACCAACACCGCAGGCGATCAATATGGCGGCGAACTCGCCGTCCTGAAGGACGGATCGATCGTCGTGTCGTACACTGACGCGAACACGCTCGTGCTGAGGCATTTCAGTTCGACCGGTGCGCCAATCGGCAACGAGGTGAGCATCTCGGATGCGACCACCGCCACCTTGCAAGCCCTGCCGGACGGTGGCTTCCTCGTTACCTATCAGGGCCATGACGCTCCCGGGAGCCTCGGGCTTCTGGGTCAGCGCTTTGATGCATCGTTGCACTCGGTCGGCTCGTCGTTCGTCATCAACGAGACCACGAACGGCGACCAGCTGTTCCTGGCCGATCGCTCCAATCCGACCGCCGTGACTTCGGACGGCAAGATCGTCTCGACCTGGTTCTCCCCGGGCGACGGTGGCAACGACGTCGAAGCGCGCGTATTCGCGGTACCCGGATTTGGCTCCGACAGTCCGATCAAGCTGCCGGCCATCACTGCGGCGGCAGTCGATAGCGACGGGTCCGAAACGCTCCTGATCAAGCTCTCGGGCTATCCGGCTGGCGCGACCTTCTCGGCCGGTCATGCTGGAACCGGCACTGATGCCGGCCAGTGGCTGATCGGGGCGACAGAAATCGCATCGCTGGCGACCTCGGGACTGACGATGACTGCCCCGGTCGGGTACCACGGCGAGTTCAACCTGCACGTCGGCGTCACCGTCATCGACTCCGCTAACGGCCTTGGCGGGCCGCTGACGGACACCTATACGATAACCGAGGATGTGGTCGTTAAAGCCGGCGGCGGGCCGGTCATCGATACCTCCGGCTTCCAGGTCGAGCACATCATCGAGAACAGCAACGACATCATCACCGACCTCGTCGTCATCGACACCGACCCCGGTGCTGCGACCGATACGTTCACGGTCACGCTGTCGACCGCAAATCCGGACGTTAGCCTCGCCAGCGTTTATCCGACGGCCGGCACGCTCGAGCAGATCAACGCCGGGCTCGCGGAGGGCGCGGGTATCGCCTACGATCCGATCGGCGCCGATCCCGACGCGACGCCGCCCGCGACCGACCAGATCACACTGACCGTTGCCGACTCGGCCGGCCATTACGACACCGTCAACTTCATCTTCGTCGAGGGCGCCGACGGCCAGGGCATCACTCTGGAAGGCACCAGCGGCAAGGACGTCATTTTCGCGACCGAGTCGAGCGACACCTTGACCGGTGGCGGCGCGAAAGACCAGTTCGTGTTCGCGCCGACGTCGTCGCAGGATCCGATCCAGCACGCTGTGAGCGATTTCGAGACCGGGCTCGACAAAATCGACCTGCGGCAGTTCACCAACATCACGTCGTGGACGCAAGTCTCCGCGCTCGCGGAGCAGCAGGGCGCCGATACCCTGCTCACGCTCGATGCCAATGACAAGGTTCTCCTGAAGAATGTCGTTGTCGGCAATCTCCACGCCAGCGATTTCATCCTTCATGTGAGCTAGAGCGACGCCCCTGCCGGGGCGCGGCTCTTTTTTTGCGCCTCGACCGCGGCAAAAAATCCCTATCCTTTGCTGCCGAAGCGATGGCCATTTGCGTCCTGGCGATCCAAGATTGGGCTCCAGGCGGTTGCAGGAAGTCCGATCGAAATGAGACGTCTCAAGATCCTGCGGCGGTGGTTTGCGCGGAAGCTGGGCTTCGCGCGGCTGATGTGCCTTGCGCTGCTGGTGCTGTTTGCCGGCGCGCGGCTGTGGGATCCGCCGCCGATCCAGGAATTGCGGCTGCGCACCTTCGACATGTTCCAGCTGATCGATCCGCGCCACAAGGCGGCGCGGCCGGTCGTCATCGTCGACATCGACGACAAGAGCCTCGCTAGGCTGGGCCAGTGGCCGTGGCCGCGCACGCGAATCGCCGACCTGATCCAGAACCTCACCAACAGCGGTGCGGTCGCGATCGGCTTCGACGTGGTGTTCTCGGAGCCCGACCGGCTCAACCCGGATCTGGTTGCCGGCCAGATGCGCTATCTCGACGACGCCACGCGCGCCAAGCTGCGTGAGTTGCCAACCAACGACCAGATTCTCGCCGATGCGATCAAGCGCTCGCGTGTGGTGCTGGGCGAGACCGGACTTCCAGAGGTCTTGTCGGAGCTGGACAAATCGCTTCCGCTGACGGGGGTGGCGACGGTCGGGGAGGAGGGTGCCGAACGCTTCCTGTTCGAATTTCCAGGCTTGCTGCGCAACGTGCCGGTCATCGAGAAGGTTGCAGCCGGCCGTGGCCTGTTTTCGATCAGGAAGGAACGGGACGGATTCATTCGCCGCGTGCCGATGATCATGCGCGCACAGGGCAACATCATGCCCTCGCTCAGCCTCGAGATCCTGCGCGTCGTCACGGGCACGCCGACGCTGTTGGTCCGGACCGACAAGACCGGTATCAGGTCGATCCGCATCAAGGGTGTCGAGATCCCCACCGACAAGAACGGCCAGTTCTGGGTGCACTACGCGCGTCGGGACCCCTCGATCTACGTCTCCGCCGCCGACGTGCTCGACAACAGCGAGCCGCCGAGCAGGTTCGCCGGCAAGCTGGTGCTGGTCGGAACCTCTGCGGCCGGGCTCAACGACATCAAGACCACGCCGGTCTCTGCGACCATGCCGGGGGTCGAGATCCATGCCCAGGTGCTGGAGAGCGTTTTGAGCGGCGCGGTGATCTCGCAGCCGAACTATGCGCTCGGGGTTGAATTGCTCGCCGCGCTGATCATCGGCCTGCTCGTCATCATCTTCACGCCCAATCTCGGTCCCGTGCGCCTCGTGCTCGCCGGTGCGACGTTCGCGGCGATCCTGGTCGGCACGTCCTGGTTCTTCTACGCGCAGTACCGCTACCTCATCGATTTCACCTATCCGCTGCTCTCGACCACGGCGGTTTATCTGACGCTGATCTTCGCAAGCTTCGTGCGCGAGCAGCGTCAGCGCGTGCAGATCCGCGGGCAGTTCGCTCAATACATGTCGCCGGTCCTGGTCGAGCAGCTGGCGCAGTCGCCGGAAAAGCTCGTGCTCGGCGGCGAGGAGCGCGTGATGACGATCATGTTCTCGGACGTGCGCGGCTTCACCACGATCTCGGAGAGCTACAAGCAGGACCCGCAAGGCCTGATCGCGCTGATGAACCGCTTCCTGACGCCGCTGACCGACGTCATCATCGAACGGAAGGGCTACATCGACAAATACATGGGCGACGCCATCATGGCGTTCTGGAACGCGCCGCTCGACGATGCCGAGCACGAGGTCAACGCCTGCGAAGCCGCGATCCGGATGCTGGAGCAGATCGACGCGGTCAACAAGGAGCGCGAGGAAGAGGCGGCCGAGGGCGGCCATGTCTACATTCCGCTCAATGTCGGCATCGGCCTCAACACCGGCATCGGCGTGGTCGGCAACATGGGCTCCGACCTGAAGAAGAACTATTCGGTGCTCGGCGACAGCGTGAATCTCGCCTCGCGCCTCGAGGGCCAGTCGAAGGAATACGGCTTTCCCATTATTGTCGGCTCCCGCACCGCGCTCGCCGCCAAGGACAAGTTCGCGATCCTCGAGCTCGACTTCATCATGGTCAAGGGCAAGACCGAGCCGGAGGTGATCTACGCCATCGCCGGCCGCGAGGACGTGATGCATTCGGCCGCTTTCCAGCGCCTGCGCAACATCACCATCGAGATGCTCAGCTGTTATCGCGGCCGCGACTGGCAGGGCGCCCTGGATGCGATCGAACGCGGCCGTCGCAGCGAAGATGCCGACACGCTGGAAAAGCTGTTCAGGCTCTACGAGGCGCGCATCAAGGATTTCCAGCTCAATCCGCCGCCGGAGAACTGGACCGGCGCATATGCGCTGCTGACGAAGTAGTCGCCGCATCGGCGCTGCCGTAGGGTGGGCAAAGGCGCAAAGCGCCGTGCCCACCATCTCGCGCCGCAATGTTGAAAGGGTGGGCATGCTGCGCTTTGCCCACCCTACGGTAGCTGCGTTTGCCGCCCTCACTCCGTCCCGATCGTCGTCAGATCCTGAAACCAGTGCTGGGCCTGCACGAACTGCTTCACCTTCGGCGACAGCGCGTGCGGGTTGGTGTCGTGGACGACCCAGACCAGCGTGGCGTCGTCCACGATCAGCGCGTGCGCCTGCGCCAGCAGCTCGTCCTGTTTTGCGGAATCGAACGTCTGCTTGGCCTCGTCGATCAGCGCGTCGACCTTCGGATTCTTGTAGCCGCCCCAATTGACGCCCACGGGTGCGATCTGGCCCGAATGGAAGAAGCGGACGATGGCGTAGAGCGGGTCGGAGGTGACGTAGGCGATGTTGTTGGCGGTGATGCCGGCATTCATCTCGTCGGCCGCGCCCTTGCGCCAATGCGTGTAGAGCGTCTCCAGCTCGACCACCTTGAAATCGATCTCGATGCCGATCTCCTTGAAGCTCTGCTGCAGGAATTCGTTCATCGGCAGCGACAGCATCTGCCCGGTGCCGCCTTGCGCGATGATGAAGGTGGCCTTCAGCGGCTTTGCTTTCGAATAGCCGGCTTCCTCGACCAGCTTCCTGGCGGCGGCGAGATCGTATTTCAGCTCGAAGCCCGGCTTGCCGAACCACGGGCTGGACGGATCGACCTGGCCCTTGGCGGGTTTTGCGAGGCCGTTCATCAAGCCGACCACCGCGTCGCGGTCGATCGCGAGGTTCAGCGCCTTGCGCAGGCGGATATCGGTCCAGGGCGAGCCTAGCAGCACGGACAGATGGTAATTCCAGACATGCGGCGTGACGTTGTCGACGAGCTTCATGCCGGCGGCCTTGAGCTGCGGCACCGCATCCGGCGCCGGCGTCTCGATCAGATCGACCTGGCCCGCGAGCAGCGCATTGGTGCGCGTCAGCGCCTCCGGCATCGGCACCAGCACGATCTTGTCGGCCTTCGGGATGCGCTTCTTGTTCCAGTAGTCAGGATTCTTGCTGAGTTCTGCGAGCTCGCGCGGCACCAGTTTCGTCAATTTGAACGGGCCGGTGCCGGAGGGCTGGCTGGCGAACTTGTCCCAATCCTTGCCGAGCTTGTCGTACTGCGCGGGGCTCGACACCAGAAACCACAGCATCTGATAGGGGAAGAAAGAATCGACCGTCTTGGTAGTGATCTCCACCGTGAAGTCGTCGATCTTGGCGTAGCTCGCGACCGAGGGCAGGCGGGTCTTTACTTGCGCGCTTTGCCGCTTGTCGAATTGCGGCGCCTTGTCGTTGAGCACCTTGTCCAGATTCCAGATCACCGCATCGGCATTGAACTCGCTGCCGTCGTGAAACTTGACGCCCTTGCGAAGCGTGAAGCGCCATTTGGTCTTGTCGGCGTCATCCACCTTCCACTCGGTCGCAAGCCCCGGCACCAGCTTGCCGGGACGATCGGCGACGTCCATCTCCCACGCCACCAGCGGATCATAGATCGTGTAGGCCGTGAACTGGTAGGCGCCGGCGCCGCGATCGGGTTGACCCGTGGTCAGCGGGATGTCCGCCATCGAGATGCCGTAGCGCAGCACGGTTTCGGCGCGCGCCGAGATTGCGGACGACGCCAGTGCAAGCACGGCGAGACAAATCGACAGACGAATACGCATGGTCCAGAGCTCCCAGGGATTTCGGGACCAAACTTGCAATCTTGATGCCAGAATAGGCAGCGCGACGCGCACACCGGCGTAGTACCTACAAGGACTTGTCGTCGCAGGGCCAAATTGCAGAATAAGTTTCTCTTTGGCATAGCCATTGCATACGATTGCATCAAAAATAGTCATCGAAGCCGGAAAAGGATTGAGGCGATGCTTACTAAGAAGAACACACGCGCGGCATTGATCGCGATGCTCGCTCTAACGACGGCGGCCGCCTGGCCGCGCGTGGCCGGCGCGGAGAGCGTGCTGCGCATCGGCATGACCGCTGCCGATATTCCGCGCACGCTGGGCCAGCCCGATCAGGGTTTTGAAGGCAATCGCTTCACCGGCCTCACCATGTACGACGCGCTCACCGGCTGGGACCTGTCTTCTGCCGACAAAGCAAGCGTGGTGATCCCCGGCCTTGCGACCGAGTGGAAGGTCGACGATGCCGACAAGACCAAGTGGACCTTCAAGCTGCGCCCCGGCGTGACCTTCCACGACGGCTCGCCGTTCAACGCGGACGCGGTGGTGTGGAACGTCGAGAAGGTGCTGAAGCAGGATGCGCCGCAATTCGACGCCAGCCAGGTCGGCGTCACGGCGTCGCGCATGCCGACGCTGGCGTCGGCGAAGAAGATCGACGACATGACGGTCGAGCTCACCACCAAGGAGCCCGACAGCTTCCTGCCGATCAACCTCACCAATCTGTTCATGGCGAGCCCGGCGAAGTGGCAGCACTTCTACGACAAGGCGGAAGGCGCCGATGCCAAGGCCAAGTCGCAGGCGGCCTGGACCGCGTTTGCCAAGGACGCGGCGGGCACCGGTCCGTGGAAAATGGCGAGCTTCACGCCGCGCGAGCGGCTCGAGCTGGTGAAGAACGCGAGCTATTGGGACAAGGCGCGCGTGCCCAAGGTCGACAAGATGGTGCTGCTGCCGATGCCGGAGGCGAACGCGCGCACTGCGGCGCTGCTCTCCGGGCAGGTCGATTGGGTCGAGGCGCCGGCGCCGGACGCACTGCCCGAGCTCAAGCAGCGCGGCTTCAAGCTCTACGCCAACGAGCAGCCGCATGTCTGGCCGTGGCAGTTCTCGCGCGTCGAGGGCTCGCCCTGGAACGACATCCGCGTGCGCAAGGCGGCGAACCTCTGCGTCGATCGCGAAGGCCTCAAGGACGGCCTGCTCGCCGGACTGATGGTGCCGGCGACCGGCACCTTCGAGCCCGGCCATCCCTGGCGCGGCAAGCCGAGCTTCGAGATCAAATACGACAAGGCGGCCGCCCAGAAGCTGATGCAGGAAGCGGGCTTTGGCCCGAACAAGAAGCTGACGGTGAAGACGCAGACCTCGGCCTCCGGCTCCGGTCAGATGCAGCCGCTGGCGATGAACGAATATCTGCAGCAGGCGCTCGCCGAATGCTATTTCGACGTGAAGCTTGACGTCATCGAGTGGAATACGCTGTTCACCAACTGGCGCCGCGGTGCCAAGGATCCCAGCGCCAACGGCTCGAATGCCACCAACGTCACCTATGCCGCGATGGACCCGTTCTTCGCGCTGGTGCGCTTCCTGCAATCGGGCATGGCGCCGCCGGTCTCGAACAATTGGGGCTTCATCAACAATCCCAAGTTCGACGAGCTGGTGAAGAAGGCGCGCCAGACCTTCGATCCCGCTGCGCGTGACGCCGCGCTCGCCGAGCTGCACGCGGCCTCCGTCGACGACGCCGCTTTCCTCTACGTCGCCCACGACGTCGGCCCCCGCGCCATGAGCCCGAAGGTGAAGGGCGTCGTGCAGCCGAAGAGCTGGTTCATCGACTTCTCGCTGGTGTCGATGAACTAGTGCTAGTCACGAACTCGATGCACCCTCTCCCCTTGTGGGAGAGGGTGGCTTCGCGACAGCGAAGCCGGGTGAGGGGTCTCTCTCCGCGGATACCTCTCTCGCATTCGTAGCGACTATCTTCGCGGATAGAACCCCTCATCCGGCGCTTCGCGCCACCTTCTCCCACAAGGGGAGAAGGGAAGAAAAGAGACAACGTGCTCGCCTATATCGCCAGACGCATCGTCTATGTCGTCCCGATCGTCATCAGCGTCGCGCTGGTGTGTTTCCTGCTCGTGCATATCACGCCGGGCGATCCGCTCGTTGCCGTGCTGCCGGCCGACGCCTCGCAGGAGCTCGCCGCGCAACTGCGCACCGCCTATGGCTTTGACCGCCCGTTGCCGGTGCAGTTCGGGCTTTGGTTGCTCCGTGCCCTGCATGGCGACCTCGGCAATTCCATCGCGACGGGGCGTCCCGTGCTGGCCGAGGTCATGCGCGCGGTCGGCAACACCGTAACGCTGGCAATCGCCGCCGCCATCATCGGCTTCACCATGGGCATCCTGCTCGGCCTGATCGCCGGCTATTTCCGCGAGACCTGGATCGACAAGGTCGCGACCTCCTTCGCCATCGCCGGCGTGTCGGTGCCGCATTACTGGCTCGGCATGCTGCTCGTCATCATCTTCTCGGTGCAGCTGAACTGGCTGCCCGCGGTCGGCGCCGGTCCCAACGGCTCCAACTCCTGGGCCTGGGACTGGGCGCATCTGAAATATCTGGTGCTGCCGGCGATCACGACGTCGGTGATTCCAATGGGTATCGTCACCCGCACCGTGCGCGCGCTCACCGGCGACATCCTCAGCCAGGATTTCGTCGAGGCCTTGCGCGCCAAGGGGCTGCACGAGCGCGGCGTATTCCGCCACGTCATCAAGAACGCCGCGCCGACCGCGCTGGCGGTCATGGGGCTTCAGCTCGGCTACATGCTCGGCGGCTCGATCCTGATCGAGACCGTGTTCTCCTGGCCGGGTTCGGGCTTCCTGCTCAACTCGGCGATCTTCCAGCGCGACCTGCCACTGCTGCAGGGCACGATCCTGATCCTGGCGCTGTTCTTCGTCTTCCTCAATCTCCTGGTCGATATCGCCCAAGCCGCGATCGACCCGCGCATCAAGCGGGGCTAGTCAGATGAGCCCAGCTGCAGCCACACAAAAGGACCGCCCCCTCCCCCGCCTGCGGGGGAGGGTTGTGGAGAGGGTGTCTCCTCAATCGGGAACCCCCAAGAGGAGGAAGCCCTCACCCGGCGCGCGGGACGATGCTTCGCATCGCCCGGAGCGCCGACCTCTCCCGCAAGCGGGAGAGGTGGACCGCCTTCCGGGCTTGCACCGATTGAAGCGATACGCACCGGGAGCCAGCCGATGAGCGAGCTTCCGTTGTCCGCCACCGCCGATGCCGCGTTGCAGGCCGCGCCCGCGACCAAGGCGCGGGGCTATTGGGCGACCGTCGGCCGCCGCATCCGGCGCGACAAGGTCAGCATGGCCTGCGCGCTGGTGCTGCTGCTGATCTTCCTCTCGGCGATCCTCGCGCCCTGGCTTGGCCTTGAAGATCCCTACAAGGGCTCGATGATCCGCCGCCTGCGTCACATCGGCACGGCTGGTTATCCGCTCGGCACCGACGAGCTCGGCCGCGACATGCTGGCGCGCCTCATCTATGGCGGGCGGCTGTCGCTGGTGATCGGCATCCTGCCCGTGATCCTCGCCTTCGGCATCGGCACCTCGCTCGGCCTCATTGCCGGTTATGTCGGCGGCAAGCTCAACACCGCCATCATGCGCACGATCGACGTGTTCTATGCCTTTCCGTCGGTGCTGCTGGCGATCGCGATCTCCGGCGCACTCGGCGCCGGCATCCTCAATTCCATCGTGTCGCTCACGGTCGTGTTCGTGCCGCAGATCACCCGCGTCGCCGAAAGCGTCACCACCGGCGTGCGCAACATGGATTTTGTCGAGGCGGCGCGTGCCTCCGGCGCCGGGCCCTTCACCATCATGCGCGTGCATATCCTCGGCAACGTGCTGGACGCGATCTTCGTCTATGCCACCAGTCTCATCTCGGTCTCGATGATCCTGGCCGCGGGTCTGTCCTTCCTCGGCCTCGGCACCAAGCCGCCGGAGCCGGAATGGGGTCTGATGCTCAACACCTTGCGTACCGCGATCTACGTCAATCCCTGGGTCGCAGCCCTGCCCGGCGCGATGATCTTCGCGGTCTCGATCTGCTTCAACCTGCTCTCGGACGGCCTGCGCAGCGCCATGGACATCAGGAACTGACGATGGTGATGGAGAAGCGCAATGGCGCCGTATGGACGGTCATCATGCCCGGGCTTGTCCCGGGCATCCACGTTCTTCGTTCCGCGTGGCAAGGCGTGGATGGCCGGGACAAGCCCGGCCATGACGGCATGGAGGCTTTAGTACCAGCCATATGCGCCGCCCTGTCTCGATGCGCAAAGGTGGGAGGCATGGGCCATGAGCGAAACTAACACCTCCGCCGCCATGCTGGAGCCGGTCGAGGACGTCGGCGGCCTCGCGCAGCCGCTGCTGCAGGTCAACGGCCTGACCAAGCATTTTCCCGTGCGGGGCGGGCTGTTCGCCGCCAAGCGCACCGTGCGTGCCGTCGACAACGTCACCTTTGCCGTCGCCAAGGGCGAGACCGTCGGCATCGTCGGCGAATCCGGTTGCGGCAAGTCGACCACCGCGCGGCTTTTGATGCATCTGATGCCGCGCGATACCGGCGACATCATCTATGACGGCATGACCGTGGGACAGTCGCTGAGCCTGCGCGAGCTGCGCCGCGGCATGCAGATGGTGTTCCAGGATTCCTACGCCTCGCTCAATCCGCGCCTGACCATCGAGGAATCCATCGCCTTCGGCCCCAAGGTCCACGGCATGGCCGATAGCGCGGCGCGCACCCTCGCGCGCGAGCTGCTCGGCAAGGTCGGACTGCGCCCTGAGAACTTCGCCAACCGCTACCCGCACGAGATCTCCGGCGGCCAGCGCCAGCGGGTCAACATCGCACGTGCCCTGGCGCTCTCGCCGCGGCTGGTGATCCTGGACGAAGCCGTCTCCGCGCTCGACAAATCCGTCGAGGCGCAGGTGCTCAATCTGCTAGTCGACCTCAAGCGCGAATTCGGCCTGACCTATCTCTTCATCAGCCACGACCTCAACGTCGTCCGTTACATCTCGGACCGCGTCCTGGTGATGTATCTCGGCGAGGTGGTCGAGCTCGGCCCGGTCGATCAGGTCTGGGATCGTCCTGCGCATCCCTACACCCGCGCACTGCTTGCTGCGATGCCGTCCTCTGATCCCGACAGGCGCACCGAGACGCCGCCGATCACGGGCGATCCGCCCAACCCGATCGATCCGCCCTCGGGGTGCCGCTTCCACACCCGTTGCCCGTTTGCGGAGCCGCTCTGCGCAAATGCGACACCAAAGCTCACCGCGCTCGATAGAATGGGCCACGAGGCCGCGTGTTACATGGCTATACCGGGTTCTGGCCATAGCCGCGCGCCCAGGGAGAAGACCGCATGACGAGACCGACACCGAAAGAGATCAAGCCCATCGCGCAAATCGCCGGCGTGCCCGTGGATGACGAGATCGCGACCCGCATCTCCAACTCCATCGGACCTGCCTTCGAAGGCTTTGCGACCATCGCCGGTACGCTGCCGTTCGATCTCGAGCCCGCGCTCTACCCGATCGTGCAGACGCAGAAGGTGTCGAAATGAGCCTTGAGCCTGCCTTGATGACGCTCACCGAGGTCGCGCGCGCGATCGCTATGAAGCAGCTGTCCTCGCATGAGGTGACGCGCGCGCTGCTGCACCGCATCGCGCAATGGCAGCCGCATCTCAACGCCTTCATGTCGATCGAGGCAGAATCCGCGCTGAAGGCGGCCGAGGCCGCCGATGCCGAGCTCGCCGCGGGCAAGGTCCGCGGTCCTCTGCACGGCGTGCCGCTCGCGCACAAGGACATGTATTACGATGCCGGTCATGTCGCGACCTGCGGCTCGCTGATCCGCCGCGACTTCGTGGCGACCGTGACCTCCACCGCCTTGCAACGGCTCAAGGACGCCGGCCAGGTCCGCCTCGGCACGCTGCATCTGGCCGAATTCGCCTATGGCCCGACCGGCCACAACGCCCATTACGGCCCGGTGCGCAATCCCTGGAACGTCGCGCACATCACCGGCGGCTCGTCGTCGGGCTCCGGCTCGGCGGTCGCGGCGCGGCTGACCCATGCGGCGCTCGGTTCCGACACCGGCGGCTCGATCCGCATGCCCGCGCATTTCTGCGGCGTGACGGGGCTGAAGACCACGGTCGGCCGCGTCAGCCGCGCCGGTGCGATGCCGCTGTCGCAATCGCTCGACACGGTCGGCCCGCTGGCCCGCACCGCCAAGGACTGCGCGCTGCTGCTGGCACTGATGGCCGGCGCGGACCCGGCCGACTCGACCTGCAGCCACGAGCCGCTGTCGGACTACGTCGCCGCCACCAAGGGCTCGTTGAAAGGCCTCAAGATCGGCGTCCCCACCTCGTTCTATGTCGACGATCTCGACGCCGAGGTCGCGCGCGTGCTGGACGAGACCATCGCGGTGCTCAAGCGCGAAGGTGCCGACATCGTCAAGGTCGAGCTGCCGGATCAGCGGCAATTGTCCTCGGCGAGCCAGCTCGTGCTCGCCGCGGAAGCTGCCGCCTTCCACAAGCGCTGGATGATCGAGCGCCCGCAGGATTATGGCCCGCAGGTGCTGATGCGGCTTCAGAACGGCCTCGCCGTTCCCGCCATCACCTATCTGGAGGCCATGCGCTGGCGCGGGCCGGCGCTGGCCGCGCACAGCGCCGCCACAGCCGGCGTCAATGCGGTGATCGCGCCGGCTTCGCCGGTGCCGGCACCAACGATCGAGGAGAGCGATGTCGGCGGCGGCCCGAACGCGCCGGCGCTGCTGCAACGGCTGACGCTGTTCACCCGCCCGGTGAACTTCCTCGGTCTGCCCTCGCTCACCGTGCCCTCGGGCTTCACCAGAAGCGGCCTGCCTGTCGGCATGCAGCTGATCGGCCGCTCCTTCGATGAAGCGACCCTGCTCACCATCGGCGCCGCATTCCAGCGCGCCACCGACTATCACGATCGATTGCCGAAACTGCCGTCATGACCAAGCTCGTCGAGATCTCAGGCCTCAATATCCGCTTCACCGGTGAGCGCACGGTCTATGCCGTGAACGACCTCAGCCTGTCGCTGGGTGATGGCGAGGTGCTCGGCCTGCTCGGCGAGTCCGGCTCGGGCAAGAGCGTGACGCTGCGCGCGCTGATGCGGCTGTTGCCGAAGAAGCGCACGCAGATTTCCGGCAAGGTCGACGTCATGGGGCAGGACGTGCTCGCCATGAATGACGAGCAATTGTCGTCGTTCCGCGGCCAAGCCGTCTCGATGATCTTCCAGGAGCCTGCGCTCGCGCTCGATCCGGTCTACACCATCGGCACGCAGATCGCCGAAAGCGTCGTGCGCCACGAGGGCAAAACCTATGCGGAGGGCAGGGCTCGTGCACTCGAGATGCTCGAGGTCGTGCGCATCCCCTCGGCGAAGCGGCGGCTGGATGCCTATCCGCACGAGATGTCGGGCGGCATGCGCCAGCGCGCAATGATCGCGCTGGCGCTGGCCTGCCGGCCCAAGATCTTGCTGGCGGACGAGCCGACCACGGCGCTCGATGCCACCGTGCAGATCCAGATCCTGCTCTTGCTGCGCGAGCTGCAGCGCGAGTTCGGCATGTCCGTGATCTTCGTCACCCACGACATCGGCGTCGCCATCGAGATCTGCGACCGTGTCGCGGTGATGTATGCCGGCCAGATCGTCGAGCAGGGGACCTTGCGCGACATCGTTCGTACCCCCATGCATCCCTACGCCAAGGGCCTGCTTGCCTCCACCATCCACGGCGCCAGGCGCGGCCAGCGCCTCGAAACCATCCCCGGCACGCCGCCTTCGCTGGCCGAAAAGCCCCACAATTGCTCCTTCGCCCCCCGCTGCAAGCTCGCCGAGCCGCGCTGCCTGGAGCAACTGCCTGCGAATGTGGCGGTCGGCCCGGGGCGGGCGGCACGATGTGTGCTGGCAGAGCCGGTGGTCGCGGTCTCATAGTTTCGGACGAGGTGAACCGGGCTCGTGGCAACGCGGGCCTCCTCATTGCCCATTCACACTCCATTCATCCCGGTTCCCGTTCCATGCGGCCGTTCATGGAGAGGGACCTCACCGATGCACATTTCCAACGAAGGCCTGCTCGTCATCCTGTTCGTCGGCCTGGTGGCCGGCTGGCTTGCCGGCAAGATCGTGCGGGGCGCCGGGTTCGGCCTCATCGGCGACATCGTGATCGGCATCTGCGGTGCGCTGGTGGCGAGCCTTCTGTTTCCCAAGCTCGGCATCCGCCTCGGCACGGGCCTGATCTCCGAGATCGTCTATTCCGCCATCGGCGCCGTCATCCTGCTGCTGGTGGTGCGGCTGGTGCGGGGCGGCGGCCGGCTCTAGCAGCCGCCCGGCTCGATCGATCGGAACTTGCCGCCTCCTCCAGACCTGGGGAGAGGCGGCGACATCTGCACCAAAAAGCCGCAAAGACTGTGAAATACCGGACTTGCGTGCTCGGCCGCCAGGAGTAGATGTGGCCGATCGGGGCTCTGAATGAACCGGCCCGCGTTGGACGCCGCGCCAACATGATGTTAATTCGGGGCACGTATCCTGAATTGCCCGTGAAATCAGGGGCTTTGGCCCCGCCAGAAAGAGATCAGACTGATGGCAGCCCCTGGCGCCCGCCGTTCAGAGCTCGGTGACGCCTTGCGCGCCTGTCGCACGGCGTTCGTCGGCGTCGGCCTGATGAGCTGCATGATCAACCTGCTCTATCTGACCGGGTCGATCTTCATGCTGGAGGTCTACGACCGGGTGCTGCCGAGCCGCAGCATTCCGACCCTGGTCGGCCTGATCATCCTCGCCGGCTTCCTCTACATGGCGCAGGGCGTGCTCGACATGATCCGCAACCGGATCCTGGGGCGGATCGGCACCGCGCTGGACGAGGCGCTCAACAAGCGCGTGTTCGACACCATCGTGCGCCTGCCGCTGCTGGTCGGCAGCCGCAACGAAGGTCTCCAGCCGCTGCGTGATCTCGACAATGTCCGCTCCTTCCTCGGCGGCATGGGCCCGAGCGCATTCTTCGATCTGCCCTGGCTGCCGCTCTACCTCGCCATCTGCTTCGCCTTCCACGTCATGATCGGCGTCACCGCGTTGATCGGCGCCGTCATCCTGGTCGGCCTGACGCTGGTCACCGAATTCATGTCCCGCCAGCCGGCAAAGGAGGCGATGGGCCTTGCCGCCCAGCGCAACGATCTCGCCCAGGCCAGCCGCCGCAACGCCGAAGTCATGGTGTCGATGGGCATGGCCGGCCGGATGAACCAGCGCTGGAGCGAGGCCAACGAAAAATATCTCGCCGGCAATCAGCGCGCCAGCGACGTCGCCGGCGGTCTCGGCGCGGTCGCAAAGGTGCTGCGCATGATGCTGCAATCGGCCGTGCTCGCGGTCGGCGCCTATCTCGTCATCCACCAGGAGGCGACCGCCGGCATCATCATCGCAGGCTCGATCCTCTCCGCCCGCGCGCTGGCACCCGTCGACCTCGCCATTGCGCACTGGAAATCCTTCGTCGCCGCGCGCCAGAGCTGGCACCGCCTCACCCGCCTGCTGGAGCAGATGCCGGCGCAGGCGACGCCGACCCAATTGCAGGCGCCCACCAGCCGGCTTTCGGTCGAAGGCGTCGCCATGGTGCCGCCCGGCGACCAGCGCCTCATCGTGCAGGACATCACCTTCACGCTCAGTGCGGGCAACGGCCTTGGCGTGATCGGCCCGAGCGGCTCCGGCAAGTCGTCGCTGATCCGCGCGCTGGTCGGGGTCTGGCAGCCGGTGCGCGGCAAGGTGCGGCTCGACGGCGCGGCGCTCGATCAATGGTCCTCCGACATGCTCGGCCGGCACATCGGCTATCTGCCGCAGGACGTCGAGTTGTTCGGCGGCACCATCGCCCAGAACATCAGCCGGTTCGATCCCGAGGCGACGTCCGACGCCATCATCGCGGCGGCGAAAGAAGCCGGCGTGCACGAGATGATCATCAAGATGCGCGAGGGCTACAACACGCAAGTCGGCGAGCAGGGCACCGCACTCTCGGCAGGCCAGGCGCAGCGCGTGGCGCTGGCGCGCGCGCTCTACGGCAATCCGTTCCTGATCGTGCTGGACGAGCCCAACTCCAACCTCGACACCGAAGGCGATGAGGCGCTGACCCGCGCCGTCCGCGCCGCCCGCGAGCGCGGCGCCATTGTCGTCGTGGTGGCGCACCGCCCGATCGGCGTCGAGGCGGTCGACCAGATTCTGGTGCTGCGCGACGGCCGCATGCAGGCGTTCGGCCCGAAGGAGCAGGTGCTGGCCCAGGTGCTGCAGCCGCGCGCGACGCCGCCGGCGCCGATCAAGATCGTCAGCGAAGGCGGAGTGGCCAAACCATGAGCACAAAGCCATGAGCACGATGGCCATCCGCGGCCCGAAGCCAGGCGCGAAGAAGACCGTTCGGGACTCGATCAAGTTTCACCTCCTGCTCGGACTTGGCATCGTGTTGGTGCTGGTCGTCGGTCTCGGCGGCTGGGCGTCGACCGTGCTGATCTCGGGCGCGCTGATCGCGCCGGGCCAGATCGTGGTCGAATCCAACGTCAAGAAGGTGCAACATCCGACCGGCGGCGTGGTCGGCGAGGTGCGCGCCCGCGACGGCGACCTGGTCAAGGCCGGCGACATCGTGGTGCGGCTCGACGACACCGTCACCAAGGCGAATCTCGCCATCGTCACCAAGAATCTCGATGCCGCGCAGGCGCGTGCGGCGCGATTGCAGGCCGAGCAGCGCGGCGTCGACAAAATCGAATTTCCGCAAACCCTGCTCGAACGCGCCAACGATCCCGACGTCAGGCTGCTGCTCTCCGCCGAAACCAAGCTGTTCGACGTCCGCGTCAACGGCCGCGCCGGACAGAAGGCGCAGCTGCGCGAGCGCATCACCCAGCTCAACGAGGAGATCGCCGGTCTCAGCGCCCAGGAGAAGGCCAAGGACCAGGAGATCGCGCTGGTGCAGAACGAGCTCACCGGCGTACGCGATCTCTACGACAAGCGTCTGGTGCAGCTCTCGCGCCTGACCCAGCTCGAACGCGACTCGGCGCGCCTCAACGGCGAGCGCGCGCAGTACATCGCCTCGCGCGCCCAGGCCAAGGGCAAGATCACCGAGACCGAGTTGCAGATCATCCAGGTCGACAAGGACGTGGTGAGCGAAGTCTCCAAGGATCTGCGCGAGACCAACGACAAGATCGGCGAACTGATCGAGCGCAAGGTCGCGGCCGAAGACCAGCTTCGCCGCATCGACATCCGCGCGCCGCAGGACGGCATGGTGCTGCAATCCAACGTGCACACGATCGGCGGCGTCGTCACCGCCGGCGACGCTCTCATGCTGATCGTACCGCAGGCCGACGACCTCCAGGTCGAGGCCAAGGTCAATCCGGTCGACATCGACAAGCTCCAGATCGGCCAGAAGACGCTGCTGCGCCTCTCCGCGTTCAACCAGCGCACCACGCCCGAGCTCAACGGCCTGGTCAGCCGCGTCTCGCCCGACGTCACCACCGACCAGCGCACCGGCCAGAGCTACTACACCATCCGCGTCTCGATGCCGGCCGAAGAGATCGCCCGCCTCGGGGACGTCAAGATGATTCCCGGCATGCCCGTGGAAGCCTTCGTCCAGACCGGCGACCGCACCATGCTGTCCTATCTGATGAAGCCGCTGCACGACCAGCTGATGCGCGCGTTCAGGGAGAAATGAGGCGCGCGTAGATTCCATGGGCGGTGAGCGTGGCCTTTCCGATAGGTTTGGGTTTCCACACTCGAACCCACGGAGGGTCAGATGCAAGCATCGACTGTAGGCACGCTCACCATCGGCCATAATGGCACAATTT